>CETC01070298.1_pt1 | contig 40812 bp, 49 predicted proteins | sample 326911 | NCBI WGS metagenome assembly CETC01 (sample SAMEA2622694, study PRJEB7988) | marine metagenome | isolation source: saline water (ENVO:00002010), including | reverse complement strand
GCGAAAGAGCACAATTTTTGCTAGAAAAATTTCTGGGAGTTTGTACCAAAGTGGATTGACTTCTGGTAAATACATATACAGCTTTAAATTTCAGAGGCAGTATGAACTACAGACGAGAGGTGCATAAAGTGTACAAGACAGATGGGCTATCTCTAGGCGAGAAGCAACGCCTATTCACTCGTATGGTGGCAGACCTCATCCTCTTTGCCTACGAGAACGGCTACGAGCTTACCGTAGGGGACGCTTACCGTGACCCCCGTGTGTTCGGTAAGGTTGGAGACAAGCTCCACTACAGCAGCGCTAACAGCCTGCACAAGAGTCGTCTAGCCATTGACCTCAACCTGTTCAAAGACGGACAGTTCCTTACCCGCACTTCCGACCACCAGCCACTAGGTGAGTATTGGGAGAGCATTGGTGGGACATGGGGTGGTAGGTTTACCAACGCGGATGGCAACCACTACTCGATTGAGCATAACGGTAGGAAGTAATGCTTAAGTGGCCTGACCCTTGGCTGCCACCGATAAACCTCTGGAATGTACCAAAACAGGAAGATGATATGACAATCTCTAAAGTTGTAGTAACCAAAGGCAGAGCCTATCCGCGTAACGCAGAAATCATTGGCTTCTTTGAGGACCGGGGGCTGTATGAGCGTACTACTTGGAAGGCTCAGTTCCTTAAGTTGGAGGAAGAGGTTGATGAGCTTAAGGATGCGCTACTGCTAGGTGATGACGAGCAAGTGTTGAATGAGGCTGGGGACTGTTACATATGCCTCCTAAATGTTCTTCACAGTTGCGGCCTCACGATGGACAACGCGGTAGATTATGCAACAAACAAAATTGTTAAACGAAAAGGTAAGGTTGTAAACGGACAGTTCGTAAAGGAGGAGTAATACATGGGCCAGTGTGTCGAGAAGCGGCCCCATTCATGCGGCACTAGGGATGGATTACAAACCTTCGAGCAGGAGGACGGTAAGCTCACTGGCTATTGTTTTTCTTGCTCTACATTCGTTCCCAACCCCTATGGGGAAGAAAAGACCATTGACGATATCCCTGCTAAGCGTCGTCTTACTAAAACCAAAGGGGAAATCAGGCAAGAGCTTGAGGAAATCAGCAACTACCCTGTAGAGGATTTGAAAGACAGGCGTCTCCGTAAGGATGTGCTAGACCAATATGGCATTAAGCTAGGCTTCGATGAGGAGACAGGCACTAAGGTTAAGCTCCACTACTACCCATATCGTAAGAATGGCAAGCTTACAGCGTACAAGGTGAGGCTGGTCGAGGGGAAGAGAATGTGGTCCGTAGGGGACCAGAGAGATGTGGACCTCTTCGGCTTTGATGAAGCTATCGCAACAGGAGCCAAGCGTCTCATCATCACCGAGGGAGAGCTTGATGCTGTAGCACTTACTCGCATCCTCCAGATGCATACACCTGAGAAGTATAAAGACTACATTCCAGCCGTATGCTCCCTCCCTCATGGAGCAAGTTCAGCAGGTAAAGACCTGGCTCGTCTAGCAGGGGAGATTAGGAAGCACTTCAAGGAGGTTAGTTTTGCCTTTGATGATGATGCTGCTGGAGAGAAAGCTGTAGAGGAAGCGTGTAAGGTTTTCCCTGAGGCTACAGTTATTAGCCTGCCAGCAAAAGATGCTAACGATTGCATTATCCATGGTAAGACTAAGGCTGCTCACAAGGCCGTCTCATTCAACGCTCACAAGCCGAAGAACACTCGACTGGTGCTGGGGGACACCCTCCACGAGACAGCCCGTGAGGCGGCTCAATGGGGCTACTCGTGGCCTTGGCAGCATATCAATGAGACTACCCGAGGCATCCGTAAGGGAGAGACTGTCTACATTGGTAGTGGTGTTAAGATGGGCAAGAGTGAGATGGTTAATGCCCTAGCTGCCCATTGCATCAAGGAGCATGGCTGGAAAGTCTTCATGGCTAAACCAGAGGAAGCTAACAACAAGACATACAAGCTCCTAGCTAGCAAGATGGTTGGTAAGATTTTCCATGACCCGTCTGTAGAGTTTGATTATGAAGCGTATGACAGAGCAGGGGAGATGCTAGCAGGTAAGGTTGTTATGCTAGATATCTATCAGAACATCACTTGGGATACGCTTAAAGGAGACATTAGGGCAGCAGCTCATGAAGGGTGTGAGGCAGTGTTCCTCGACCCCATCACCAACCTCACGAATGGGATGAACGCTGCTGATGCTAACGTAAAGCTACAGGAGATTGCTCAAGAGCTAGCAACCATTGCTAAGGACTTGGACATTGTAATCTTCATCTTCTGCCACCTTAAGGCACCTGAGAACGGGGCACCACATGAACGAGGGGGCAGGGTATACTCTTCTCAGTTTGCAGGCTCTCGTGCCATGATGCGTAGCTGTAACCTTATGATTGGTATTGAAGGTAACAAAGACCCAGAGCTTCCCTTTGAGGAGAGAAACGTACGAATCCTTGAAATTCTTGAGGACAGAGAGTTTGGTAACACAGGCAGGTTCCCCCTGTATTGGGACTCTAAGACATCCTTCTTCAACGAGATGTAGCCATGAGAGACAAGATTGAAGCCTTCTATATCGAGTTCTATGACCTCTATGTGAGGCGTAATGCTCGTAGAGCAGGGAGCATGGAGAACGCAGAAGATGTAGTAATGGAAGCGTTCTGTCGTGCTCTCAAGTATGCTGACTCATTCGAGGTGGACAATGGAAGAGACCTAGAAACTTGGTTTAACACAATTGTTCGTCGTGCTCTGTATGACTTCAAGCGTGTTGAGACTAAGCAGGGCATGACTGCTGCCATTGACTCTGGTGAGACAGAGGCCGTTGAAATTGATGGTGTAGATCAGGCAATGGCAGAGGAAATCCTCAAGATTATTGAGTCCAAGGAGAACACAGAGCATCGGAATGTACTGTTCCTTGCTTTCGTTCGTAACTATCCGCCACGAGACATTGTAGAAGTATTGGACCTCGGGCTTCACAGTGTCTACCAAATTATCAAACGCTTTCGAGGGGAGATGAATGAACGCTATGGATACAATCGCCAAACAGAAAGCTTTAGCTGATAGGGTGTATGCAATCCTTGGAGATCACTACGACATTCTCCTAGCTGGTGGTGCCCCTCGTGACTGGCACATTGGGCAGGAAGCTCGTGACCTAGACTTCTACATCTTCTCAGTTACGCCAGAGGGGGATTTCCTAGATGTAGCAGAGCGATTAGGTGTAGAGCTTAATCCTCTGGGGGACAAGCAATACGAAGAGCTTATGGACGGTGAACCTGATCTTCGAGGTGTATTTGAGGGAGAGATGTACGGGCAAAAGGTTCAGTTCATGTTTGTTGCCCTCAATCCTCTTCAATTCGTAAAGGAGAAGTTTGACCTCTCTATCTGCAAGGTGTGGTATAAGGACGGAGAGATTTGTATGGACTGGGAGGCTCGTCTGTCTCTTCGTGAGAAAATTGTTGTCATGAAAGACGGGTTCAATAGGTACGCTGATAAACTTATGATGAGACAGGACAGTCCCTGGCATACTTTTGCCTTCCTTGGAAGTTGGAAAAGGGCTCTTGATTTTATGGAGCAAAGCTTCCCTGGCCATAACCTCCACTTTAATGGGGCAGAAGACGAGATTGATCTCCCCCATCCACAAGCTAACGAGGTAGCATTTTAATGCATGAGTAAAGTATACGTATTCGACTTGGAGGCAAATGGACTTCTGGACAAGGCCACTAAGGTTCATTGTGGTGTTGTCTCCAACCTGAAAGGAGAAGAGGTATGGGCCTATCGCCCTCACCAGATTGATCAACTCCTAGTTAAGCTAAGGGAAGCCGATGTACTAATCTGTCACAACTTGATAGACTATGACCTGCCACTGCTTGAAAAGCTGTACGGTTTCAAGTATGAGGGGAAGGTGGTAGACACTCTAATAATGAGCAGGCTGCACAAGCCAGACAGACGGCTTCCTCCGCACGCTAAGAATAAGAGGGCTGGTCCTCACGGTCTGTATGCTTGGGGCTGTAGGGTTGGCGTAGACAAGCCTGATTATGACGAGTGGGATGAGTTCGATGAGGCAATGCTCCATCGGTGTATTGAAGACGTAAAGATTAACAAGCTAGTCTTCTTTGAACTGATGAAAGAGATTAAGGGGCAGAACTGGCGTAATGCCCACTTGCTCTCGTTCGAACTCTTCAAAAACCTGAAGAAGCAGGAGCAGTATGGATGGTTGGTAGATCAGGAGTATATGGAGAAGTCCATCAAACTTCTCACACACTGGATGGATCGGATAGACGCAACCATCGTGCCCCTCCTTCCTCTGAAACTCATCGTTGATGAGCAAAAGGTAAAGGGTGAATACAAATACGTTAGTAAGCCGTTCAAGAAAAACAGAGAATACACTGCTCAGGTTCTTAAGTGGATGGCTGATTGTGACATTAGCCCTGCTGAAAGACATGTGGTGGGTCCTTTTAGTCGTATTAGTTATCGTCTCGTAAACCTTAATAGCAACGAGGAGACTAAAGACTACTTACTCTCAGAGGGGTGGCAACCTGATGCTTGGAATTATAAGAAAGACGAGAGAGGCCGTCCTATCAAGGGAGACGATGGTAAGCCTATTCGTACTAGTCCTAAGCTTTCTGGTGATGATCCTTTTCTCGGCGTTAATGGGGGTGTGGGCAGGCTAATCGCCAAGCGAGTTCAGGCAAGACACAGAAGGAGTCAAATAGAGGGGTGGTTAAAGAATGTCAGAGAAGACGGGAGGCTTCCAGCAGGTATCAGCGGGGTCGCAGCTACAGGCAGGATGAAGCACAAGACTCTGGTAAATGTGCCGGGGGGAGATAGCTTCTTCGGAAAGCAAATGCGTAAATGTTTCATAGCTAAACCTGGCTACGTACTAGTAGGCTGTGACTCAGCAGGATGCCAGAACAGACAGCTAGCTGCACGAGTTGGGGACCCGTTCTTTACTGAGACCCTTATTAACGGCTCAAAAGAAGATGGCACATCTATCCACCATGTTAACCAACGAGCTATCAAGGAGGTTGCAGGTCTCGATGTCTCTTATCACCTAGCAAAGACACTCAATTATGCATTCATGTTCGGCGCGAGTGATCGTAAACTTGCTTCAACATATGGAAGCACTAGCGTAGAGCTTGGGGCAAAGATTAGGGAGGCCCTTCTTTCTGTCGCCGCTGGTTTCGAGGCTCTCGTAAATAACCTTACGAAAGAGTGGCAAAGCAACGCTCGCAAGAAGATGAATGCTTGGGGTAAGATGGAATACTACCATGGGTGGTGCACAGGGTTGGATGGAAGACCTATTTATATAGAGTCTGAACATCAAATTCTAGTATACATGTTGCAGTCTGATGAAGGGATTATGATGAGTGCGGCATACAACCTCTTGTGGAAAAGGTTAAGTAAGAAGTATAAGTATGGAGAAGACTTCGGAGTTGTTTGCTTCATGCACGATGAATACACAATAGAATGTAGGGAGGAAATTGCTGAGGATGTAAAAGCGATTGCCGAGCAGTGTATTGTAGACGCTGGCAAGTTCTATAAGATAGCTTGCCCACACGAAGGAGAAGGTAAAGTTGGAAGAAATTGGTGGGAAATTCACTAGACCTTTATATAGACACGAATTGTATAATGCATGGTCTTGTATGAAGCAAAGGTGTTATAATCCTAGACACGTGTCCTATAAACACTATGGAGAAGTTGGTGTAGAAGTGTGTGAAAGATGGAGAAGCTCTTTTGAAAATTTTCTTCAAGACATGGGAGAAAGACCAGAAGGGCATACTCTAGATAGAATAGATACAAAAGGGGACTATTCTCCTGAAAACTGTAGGTGGGCGACGACATATCAGCAGAATAGCAACCGAAGCCCCCTTAGGAACAACACTTCGGGTTTTACAGGGGTATCGTGGATAACTAGCAGACAAAAATACAGAGTTATGGTTTCTATAGAAGGTACTCGGCACTCTGTAGGGTACTTTAAAACCATAGAAGAAGCAGTAGAAGCACGAGACAACTTTCTGAAGGAGAATGCATAATGGCTCTTAACGCTAAGAAAGCAGCAGGTGGTGGTAACGGTGGCAACAAAGTCCAACAGCCTGTGATGGAGGCAGGGACTTACCCTGTTCGGTTGGCCCAAGTAATTGATCTGGGTATCCAACCTCAGCGCCCCTTCAAGGGAGAGGAAAAGCCCCCGGCTCACATGATTATGGCTACGTATGAGTTCGTAGACGAGTTCATGCTGGACGAGGAAGGCAATGAGCTTGAGGATAAGCCCCGGTGGCTGTCTGAAGAGTTCCCCCTCTACAACCTGAAGAGTGAGCGGGCCAAGTCCACCAAGCGTTACTACGCTCTCGATCCGAATGAGGATCATGGTGGTGACTGGAGTGAACTGCTTGGAGCGCCAGCTAATGCTCTGGTGACAACCTTCAAGCTGAAGAACGGGCCTAACGCTGGTCAAGACCGTAACGGTATTCAGGACCTGTCTGCTATGCGTCCTCGTGATGCTAAGAAGACTCCTGAGCTTCAGAACCCTCCGAAGGTGTTCTCACTGGATGAGCCCGACCTTGAAATCTTTGGTAGCCTCCCTGAGTGGCTGCAAGATAAGATTAAGGCCAACCTTGAGTATGCCGGGAGCGCCCTACAAGCGCTTCTAGAGGGCGACAAGCCTAAGGGTAAGGGTAAGCCCCAGGCTAAGAAAGAAGAGCCCGTAGACGAGCCTGACGACGCTCCTGAGGGCACTGACGAAGACGAAGGGGAGGATACTCCGTGGTGATTACATACGTACAGTCAGTAATGTTGCAACAAGCCACAGACAATAAAGTGGCTAACCAACTTTGGCAGGAGTATGTAAATGGCAGTTGAGATGAAGATTGGCTACCCCATCGTTCTGAAGAACCCCAAGGGCCTGAAGAAGTATGGCCTTACCAAGAACATGGAGGGGTTCTGCAACTCACTCACCTCGGTCCCCGGTCAAGGGGACTACATTCTCTTCCAGCCTGCTGGTGTTGATAGGTTCTATTGGATTGAGGAAGATCGGTGTGAGGTGGATGAGGTTAAGCTCGCCATCATGCAGGAGGATGAACCATCCAATGCTTAATTGATTGTGATCTCTTATGCTATGAGGCCGCCTTCGCTGGGGAATACAAAGACGAGGAAACGGGGGAGAAAATCCCCCGTGATTTCTCTGACGTAGCAGAGGTCTTTGAGCAGAAGCTTAAAGAAATTGAGGATGAGTGCTGGGTTAACGAGCCAAGCCTGCTCTTCCTCACAGGAGATGAGAGGCTTCTACGGCATGAGAACAAGAAACGAAGGCGTAACGGGGAGGATGCTCTTCCGTTTGTCCCTAACTTTCGGATTGAGAGAGCTGTCAGTAAGCCTTATAAAGACAGAAAATCCACTAAGCCATACCACTTTCACAACCTTAGAGCGTACATCCTTGAGAACCACGAAGTCGTGGTGGCTTGGGGCTATGAAGCTGATGATGCGCTTGCAATGTATCAAGACACAGAGGGGCTAACTACGATAATCTGCTCAAGGGATAAGGATTTACGCATGGTCCCAGGAATGCAGTTTTCGTGGGAATGTGGAGCACAACCGGGATGGGGTCCAACAAAGGTGGAAGAGCTTGGGACGCTCGAACTGCCTAAGCCTAATAAGTTGGTGGGAACTGGCTTGAAGTTCTTCTTTGCCCAAGCCATTACCGGAGACCCAGTGGATACAATTCCCGGACTTCCGAGAGGAGGTCCTTCACTAGCATACAAGACGCTTGCTCCTTGTGAAACAGAAGAGGAGATGTACAATGCAGTTGCTCAACTCTATGAAGCGAAGATTGGTGAGGGCTGGGAAGACTATCTGGAAGAACAGCTCGCACTTCTTTGGATGGTTAGGGAGCTTGATGAAGACGGACTCCCTGTCCCATATCGACCACCAGAACGACGACAGATGTGTTAGGTGCGGTGGGAAGCTAGTGTTTGACGAGGAACTCACCACTCGTAGGGGAGGGACAGAATGGGCTGCCTACATCTGTTCTTGTTGCGGAGAGGAACATCATAAACTAACGGTGCTTGACTAATGAACTTATGTGACGCTGTTGTAACGCAGATCAAAGGCAATCCATATCAAACCTGGGGCATGTGGTTGGTGGATGCTGAAATTGATTGCTATGGGCATATCTCTTCAACTGTTTTAGCATTTAAAACGGAAGAAGAGGCTCAGAGAGCCCATATCGGAATGAAGGTGCTAGTGTAATGGCCCGACCAAGCGGTCCTAAAACTAGGTGTAGTGGTAAATGGACTGAAGCGCGCTTCCGTAGCTTCATCAAGAATAACCTACGACGTATGACTTCTAAGTGGGCTCCTATCCAAGAAACGATGAAAGAGGCTAGAGTTGCAAGAGGTGTGTACCGATGCGCTGGGTGTGAAGAAGATGTTCCAGTGACGGTTGCGAAAGACGGGAAACGTGTCAAGAACGTATTCGTAGATCATATTGAGCCAGTGATCTCGGTAGAGGAGGGATTCGTCTCTTGGGACGAGACAATCGACAGACTCTTCTCCGAGAAGGATAATCTCAGGGTTCTGTGTAACGACTGTCATTCCTCTATAACAAACCAGCAAAGAGCTGAGTATGCTGAGTGGAGGTCAATTAGAAAAGAGTATCCCCGTGAGGAAGGCTCTTATAGAAACATGATGTCCCGGTGCTATAACCCCAATTCGACAGGTTATGAATACTACGGGGGTCGTGGCATATCAGTGTGTGACCGATGGAGGGAGAGTTTCTTTAACTTCTATGAAGACATGGGAGAGCGTCCTGATGAGCATACCCTAGACAGGATAGATGTTAACGGAGACTACAGCCCAGAGAACTGTCGGTGGGCAACGCATATCGAACAGGGGAGGAATACCACAGCAAACAACTTCATCGAGCATGATGGAAAAGTAATGTGCTTGGAGGAATGGGGGGAGTTCCTTGGGGTTAAACCCAACTCTATTCTAACAAGGCTTCGTAGGGGCTGGCCTGTTCCAGAAGCATTAGGCTTAGAGAAAAGAAAGAAACCAGCCTATAACGGAAGACTTTCCCAAGAAGATATAGAGGACATGATTGAAAAGATTGATGGCGGAATGAGCCAGTCAGAGTACGGGAGACAGATTGGTATGGACAGCTCCCAAGTTAATCGACTCTACCATAAATTTAAGAAGGAAACTAAGTGAGCTATAAAAACTACCCTACCTTTGACGACATCGAGAACGTATCTCTGCGTACTTGGAACCGTTGTGCTATGGCTTCCAATCTCCTAGATGATAAAGGAGAGGCTGAGAGCCATATGTACATGGAGCAGTTTACTAGCAAAGCTAAGAAGCAGATGCTTGTCATGTTCACATACATCAAGCAGAAGGGCTATGAGCAGACTAAAGCTGAAGTGATGCGTACCACAGGCCACTTGGAGGTGTGATGGAAGAGCAAAATGCATTAGACGTTCAGGTTGGTGGAGGACACTACAAATACTTCCCTATTCAACCCTTTGAATACGCACAACGCAATAAGCTTCCCTTCGGGGAGGCTTGTGTTGTCAAGTATGTTAGCCGACACCAGAGCAAGAATGGTATTGAAGACTTACGTAAGGCTAAGCATTTCCTCGAACTGATTGCCCTTGTAACCTATGGAGAAGAGCTTTGAGAGAGGAGGAGTGGAGACCTGTCGTAGGTCATGAGGAGACGTACGAGGTCAGTTCCTACGGGAGGCTGCGCTCAATAGATAGGATTGTAGTCGATACCAACGGGAAACGTACTCGTAAGTTCAAAGGGAGAGAGCTTAAAGCTATATGCGCGAATACGGGGTACCATACGGTTAACCTCCACAAACAGAACTCACGGACAGGACACAGGACAGTACATCGTATTGTTGCAGAAGCTTTCTTAGGGATGTCCCCGAGGGAGGGTATGTATGTGGACCACATAGATGGAGACAGACAGAACAACCATGTCGATAACCTAAGGTGGGCTGAGCCACATGTGAATAATAATAACACCCCTTACACCCGCTACCTCAGGGCGTTGCTGGATCAGAATAATATTACTTACCATTCGGAAGTGGAATTTTATGAAAGCAGAGTTAATTGATTTCCTAGGAAACGACGATACTGTCGTAAACGCAGCCCGAGTGTCTTTTGATAAAGAAGCTGGGCAATACTCTAAGGATAAAAATTCAAAACTTATTGGATATCTAGCGAGACATGGGCATTTCACTCCCTTTACTCATGCCCAGATTACATTGAGGTATACAGTCCCTATCTTTATCGCAAGACAGGAGGCAAAACATCAGGTGGGCTTTACGAGGAACGAGGTGTCAAGGCGCTATGTAGACGATGAGCCTGAGTTCTTCCTCCCAGACAACTGGCGTAAACGTCCTGACGGGAGCGTAAAGCAAGGAAGCGGGAGCAACCTAGAAGAGCATGATGACTTAGCTGCCGATGAGATGTATCTAGCGGCAGTTCAGTCCTGCGAGAATGCATACTTCTACCTGTTAGAACAGGGCGTGGCCCCTGAGCAAGCTCGCATGGTTCTGCCCCAGTCAATGTACACTTCTTATTACATCACTGGATCTCTTGCTGCATTCGCTAGGTTCTATAGGCAGCGTACAGACAGCCATGCTCAAGTAGAAATTCAGGAACTGGCCCATCAAGTTGGGGATATTATCTCTCCGCTGTTTCCTGTGTCCTGGGAGGCTTTGACACAGTGAGTAATTATAAACATGGGCACGCTAGGGATGGAGCGTACACTCCTGAGTATATAACTTACAGAGGGATGCTCCAGCGGTGTTACTACCCGAAGCATAACCGATACAATAATTATGGCGGGAGGGGTATCAAAATTTGTGACCGTTGGCTAGAGAGTTTTGAGAATTTCCTAGAGGACATGGGAAAACGTCCGAAAGGGTCGTCTCTTGATCGTGTAGATGTAGATGGGGATTACTGTCCAGAGAATTGCCGGTGGGCAACCCCTAGGGAGCAAGGCATTAACACCCAAAGGAAGCCAAGAGCAAACAGCCCACGTGTTGGAGTCACTTACCACAAAGGCAAAAGGAAGTATCAAGTTACTATCGGGGTTTGCGGGAGGCTTATTCACTTAGGCACAACTGCTGACCCAGAAGAGGCAATCCGTCTCCGTAAAGGAGCAGAACTTAAATACTATGGTAAGGTTTTCTCATGAAGATACTTTTAGTTGACTTAGAAACAAGTCCACGTCTCGCCTATGTTTTTGGTTTTTGGAACCAGAACATCGGTCTTAAGCAGACACTGACCTCTACATATATAATGAGCTATGCCTGCAAGTGGCTAGGGGATGAAGGGGTTGCCTACGCTGAGACTAGGGACGAGAATGACGAGGTGCTTTGTGAACAGCTTGCAACTTACTTTGATAGTGCTGATATTGTAATAGCACATAACGCTTCAAAGTTTGACATCCCCCTTTTGAGGGCTAGGTGCCTATTCCACGGAATCAAACCGTGGTCCCCTATTAAAGAGATTGATACCCTGAAGGTAGTGAAGAGGGAGTTCCGATTCGATAGGAACAGCCTTGCTTACCTTGCTGATTATCTTGGAGTAGAGGAAAAGGAGGAGCATAAAGAGTTCCCCGGCTTTGAACTATGGAGCGAGTGCATCAAGGGCAATCCTGCTGCTTGGCGTGAGATGCGTAAGTATAACATCCAAGACGTTGAGACGCTGGAGCAGGTGTACTTGAAGCTGAGACCGTGGATGCGGGCACACCCCAACGTTGGTGTATTTGAAGAGAAGGCTCGTCCTCAGTGTCCTAAATGCGGGTCTGAGCACATTCAATTCCGTGGCTACACAACAACCAATGTCGGTAAATACCGTAAGCTACAATGCCAAGATTGTGGTGGCTGGGCTCGTACCCGCTTCACAGAGTATGACAAGGACAAGCGTAAGCAACTCGTCATCAACGCTGTATAAGGAAAACCATGACAACCGATACTCATAAGTTTTATGACTTGGCGCTGAACGACCATGATCGACTCCCTGTTATTGCCTATGGCAGTGCAGGTACAGGGAAAACCTATGGTGCGGTGGGGGCCGCAGTTAAGTGGCTAGAGCAGGACAAGCGTAAGAAGTGCATTGTAACACGGCCTAACGTATCCTTTGCTAAAGAGAACGGATTCATTCCCGGCACACAACGAGAGAAGATGGCGCCCTGGATTAAACCGATTGAGCAGAACTTCAGGTTCCATGGGCTAAATGATGGCCACCTTTCTGACCTAGAGAAGCACCGGCGGTTAGAGTATGTGGCCCTAGAGCATGTGCAAGGACTTACCTGGGACGATAGCTTCATCCTCGTAGACGAGGCCCAGAACATGTCTATAGAGCAGCTATACGTCTTCCTGACTCGTACAGGCAAATATAGTAAGGTGGTGCTGTGTGGGGATGTAGCACAGACAAGCCCTAAGTTCCGAAACTCTGGGCTGGCTGAGCTTATTAAGATGGTGGAGGTGACAGGGGTGCGTTGTCACACCATCGAGTTCACAGCAGATGACATCCTTCGGTCTGAGCAAGCCAAGTCTTGGATTAAGGCTTTTGAGCAATGGGAGCAAATGAAAAATGCCTGAAGTAAAGCAAATCTCACACTACGCAACACCCGCTGGTGTAACCCACCACTTCCACCTCAACTGCCCTATTGAGGAGCCTGAGCAGTTCGAGGACTTCCTTGCAATCCTCTCTGAAGCAGGCCCGGATGATGTTGTATTCATCCACATCAACAGTCCCGGAGGGAGCCTAGACACTACGGTTCAAATCCTCCACGCTATGAATACTTCAGCAGCTACCATTGTCACTAGCGCAGAAGGACTGGTGGCCTCTGGTGCTGCTGTCATCTTCTTCTCTGGTGCTGCCTTCCAGATTGCTGACCATTGTGAGTTCCTCATTCACACTGCGTCAGGTGGAGGCATGGGGAAGATTAGTGACAACCTGTCTGCTGTACGCTTCCAAGTAGAACGGATGAACAACTTGTACAAGTCCGTGCTTGGAGGATTCCTCACAGAAGAAGAGCTTGACTGGATTGCTCGTGGGGAAGAGTTCTACATGTCCTCAGAGGATGTGCGGGACCGCATCAACGAATATATTGAATCAATGGAACAGGAAGAAGAAACAGAATGACATACGGACCGACACTCCCTATCAGTAAAGAGATTCATAAGAGCAAATATCGCTTAGAAAATGAGACCTTCGAGGACTGTGTAAATAGGCAGTCCTCGACTCTCACCGATAATGATGAACACCGTCACGATTACACCGATATCTTAATGAATCAACGGTTCATGCCCGCAGGACGTGTCCAAGCTGCTATCGGTGCTGCTCGTCAAGTCACCCCGTGGAATTGCTTTGTAAGCGGCACTATCAACGACTCATTTGATGACATTATGACCAAGGCCAAAGAAGCCGGTCAGACAATGCGTATGGGAGGCGGAATTGGTTATGACTTCTCAACTCTGCGTCCGCGAGGCGACCGTATTAAATCCATGGGATCTCAGTCTTCCGGGCCAATTTCATTCATGGATATCTTCGATGCTATCTGCGGAACCATTGCATCTGCCGGACATCGTCGAGGAGCCCAAATGGGAGTCCTGCGAGTCGATCACCCCGATATCATGGAGTTCATTCACGCTAAACGGAATGACAGTAAACTCACCCGCTTTAATATCTCTGTCGGTATCACTGACGAGTTCATGAAGTGCCTTGAAACAGGTAAGAAGTTTAAACTAAAATGGCGCGGACGTGTCTACGAGGAAGTAGATGCTAAAGTCCTTTGGGAAGCCATTATGCGTTCTACATGGGACTGGGCTGAGCCTGGGGTAATGTTCATCGACCGTATCAATGAGTATAATAACCTTTGGTACTGTGAGACGATTGTTACGACCAATCCTTGCGGGGAGCAACCCCTTCCTCCATATGGTGCATGCCTGCTGGGATCTTTCAACCTAGTCAAATATGTCGATATTGAGAATAAAGAATTCGAGTTTGATAAACTGAAGAACGACATCCCAAATGTTGTTCGGGCAATGGACAACATCATTGATGTTGGCACATACCCCCTTCCCTCTCAAGAAGAAGAAGGAAAGAATAAGCGACGAATGGGGCTTGGGGTGACGGGCCTTGCGAACGCCCTTGAAGCTCTTGGGTTCATGTATGGATCAGAAGATTTCTTAGAGTATACAGAAACAATCATGGCCACAATTAGGGACGGATGCTATCGAGCGTCGGCTGAACTTGCTAAAGAGAAAGGGGCATTTCCTCTCTTTGATGTAGAGAAGTATATGCAGAGTAAGTTCATCAAAACTCTTCCAGAGGATATTCAAGAGAGTATCAAAGAGAACGGGATTCGCAACTCCCACCTCACCTCTATCGCTCCTACAGGGACTATTAGTCTCAGCGCAGATAACGTATCTTCCGGGATCGAGCCTGTATTCACTTATGGATATACCCGAACTATCCAGACCTTCGAGGGACCTATTTACGAAGATGTAACTGACTACGCATACCGTGAATGGGGTGTCGAGGGGAGGAAGGCTTCTGAAATTGGGGTAGAGGAACATGTAAAAGTCCTCAACACTATCCAAAAGTATGTTGACTCTGCGTGCAGTAAGACCTGTAATGTAGGTGACGATGTTGATTGGGAGCGTTTTAAAGATGTGTATGTCCAAGCCTATAAAGGAGGAGCTAAAGGGTGCACTACCTTTAGGGCTGCTGGCAAGCGTTATGGTATTTTAAACGAGACACCTAAAGAAGCTCCAGTAGAAGAGAAAGAGTATGTAGATGATGAGGATTCAGTCGAAGCTTGTTTCATAGATCCCGTCACTGGCCAGCCACAGTGTAGCTAAGGAAATCGTATGAAGAAGCCTAAACTGTATACAGGACAACCTCTGGAAGGTGTTTGGGAAGTTACACTTAAACTGGACGGGGTGAGGATGTTGAGGGGGCCTGACGGCTCCCCAGTCTCTCGTTCTGGGAAGCCTCTTAACAACCTAGCTCACGTCTCCGAAGCCATTACCGATGCGGAAGTTTTCTTTAAGGACTGGGACACAACAGTTAGTTTAGTTAGAACCAAGTCTCACAGAGAGGTTAAAGAAGAGTGGGTATACTCTTTAGACCCCTTAGACCCTAGACTTTTCCTTGGTTCTGTAGAAGATCCATCAGAGGATACCATCCATTCTCTGATGGAAAAGCAAGTAGAGGAAGGTTATGAGGGTATTGTTCTTCGCCAGGGAGGTCAGTGGTTTAAAGTAAAGCCAGAAGAGACCTTCGATGTGGTGGTAACGGGGGTCGCTCTCGGGAAGGGGAAATATCAGGGAATGGTTGGGGCCCTTATTACACCGATGGGAAGGGTCAGCGGAATGAACGACGCATGCCGTAGAGATTGGGTAGACGGGTCTATTGTCGGGAAGACTGTAGAAGTCGCTTGCATGTCTCTAACTAAATCGGGTAAGTTCAGGCATCCTCGTCTTAAAAGAGTTCGCTGGGACAAAGGAGATTGATATGAAGTATGTAGTCTATGGTAGTCCACGTTGCGCCTATTGCAACTCAGCTAAAGACCTGCTGGATCATAAGGGACTTGAGTATGAGTATAGGGACATTAGTCAGAACGAGGAATGGAAAGAGTTTCTCATGTCCTCTGGCTTCCGTACTGTCCCTCAAATCTTCGTAGAGGGTGGGGCTGAGAAGCCCTACATTGGTGGCTATGACTCCTTGTGTGCACATCTGCAAAGTAGTTGACGGTATTTGTATTGGTTGCAATCGTACACTAGAACAGATTGCCAACTGGTCTAAACTAACCGAAGAAGAACAAAAAGAAGCAATGTCTAAACTGTAGACAAAAAGAAAGGGGAGCAGGCGCAATGCCTCTCCCCTATTTCTACTTCTTCTTTTCCTTCCGAGAGCCAGACTTCTTCTGCTCTTTCTTACCCGCAGCTTTCCCCGCCAAGTAAGCTCTCTTCTGTTCCTTCGTCATCTTCCTACCTTTCGGCATAAGCCACCTCACTCCCAATACAACTAAGTAAGCAGACCAGAGTAACGCTTTCTCAATTTTGTTCATTGCGCCTCCTGTCGTCCCCTTTCTCCAACACCTTAGTTCGCTCATCCAATCGAGCTACACTAATGGACAGCCTATCTATGCTCTCAGCTAGTCGGTTCAATACCTTTAACGTCTGAACATTGGTTTGATGAAGACTGTCCACTCGCTCACCAAGCCTAGCGATGTCTACCTGCGTATTGACATGCACTGCCATGATAGAGAGAAATAGCGTAACTACCCCAACTGCTGTGGCTACTTTCTCTTTCACTTGGATCATCCTTATTCCTCAGCAGCGGCACCAGTGCCGGGTTCCCCGAATAGGCTAGAATAGTTAGCCTCATAGATGCGCTGGTAGTCCCTATGCCCCTCTAGGTGAGCACCTGCCTTGACAAGACGCTCAACGATAGGCGCAACACGCTTGTTCAGGTCACGAATCTTGGCCTGAGTCTGCCTATCGTTAGCCCCATCAATAGCTGTAAACTCGAAACTTCCTCCAGCAAAGAAAGGACGAATACGTCCGCTAATAGCCTCAGTCTGTCCAGCAGTTTCAGGACGAGTGGGGTCAGGTACAGCCATGGTAAGCTGAGAAGCGTTACGCCACTCTTCTGCTACCAGAGGCTTAACTACGTTCTCATACTGCTCCTGCACGGTGATACGGGCTTGACGAGCCCTCTCACGGTTAAGTGCTGTACCATTCTGCTCCACATACTGACCGTAGTCATCAGAAGAGAAGAAGTTAACAGCAAGGGTGAGGTCTTCAGGGCTCTCGATAGCAGCACCATGCACGCCTACACTATCAAGGATGTGGTTGAGGTTGTTGTTGATTTCATCAGGGGTGCCCTCATCACGAAGGTTGCCGGTGTTAGCGTTACGGATAGCTCCTTCCAGGTTACGGAAGTAGCCTGACATACTCTCAGCTTCTTCGCTATCAGTTACGTCAGCAGACTTGCCATCTGGACGGCTGTTCATACGAAGAGCACGCTGGGCCACATTGTTAAGCTCTACAACAAGACCAGGGTTGTTCTCCCCAACAATCTTAGAGAGAGCAAGGACAGGAGCGTTCTGCGGATCACCAGAGATTACAGCAGAGAGACGAGAAAGCTCAAGATCAACACCCGCATCTACAACTTCCTTCTGAGTCTCACCCGTGAGGTAGCCCCTCCGGAGGTTGTACAGGTTCTCCATCGGAGTGAGCAGAGCGTTTACACGAGCGGGGTCAGCCCCCCTACCAATCTCACGAGCATTAGAAGAAAGGATTTGCCACTCTTCGTCAAGACGCTGAGTAGCTTCCTCCCTGCTCATCTGGTTGTTCTCAACCTTCTGTTGCAAGTCAGCAGCAATATTCTTGAAGCGGAAGGAAGCACCGTCTGCCATACCAGTCAGGGCATCCCAAGAACGCTTCTCAGTCTTCTTCTGTTCCAGTGTGAGCAATGCAGACTCTTGGGTAATACGAGCGGTCTGCTGAGTGATCTGACCTGTCTGGAAGGACTGTCGAGCGTTCCTGAGGGACTGCTCTTTAGACTCTAGTTCAAGGTCAGACTGGTACTTCTGAAACTTCTGCCACTGGATGGTGGCATGCTCGGCCTCAACCTGAGTCATATCAGGAAGAACAAAACCATCCTTAGTAGCAGCTTCTTGCGCTGCAAAGAAAGCCTGCTCTTGTTCCGTACCCTCAGCAGCAACCTTACCCATACCAGCAGTTCCAATAACTGCCTTATGAGCGTCACTGAACGCCTGAGACAGATTGGGATTGTCCCCGCCAGCTTTAATCAGGTTGCGCCTCATACGCATCCTGCCTTCCTGTGAAGACATCCTCCCCTGATCTACCAACTCTGCAATCTGCATCTGTTGTTTAGAAAAACGAGTTACAGCTTTATTAGCTGCTGTCTCTTTCTCTGCCTCAGCCGTGTCCTGCATTGCGCTGAACAGAGAACTTCCTACACCAGAAGCAAACTGAACAGCGGCAGTGACAGGGTTAGGCTGTTGAACGGCAGGTTGAGGAGAAGCCCCTCCCGAGGCTTCCCCAATCTGGGCCAAACTGAAATCCGCCAAAATTTACTCCTCATTCCTATATTTGTCAACATACTCAAGGGTGTCAGCCGCTTGCTGTCGAGCTTCTTCTGACTTGAACGGCGCTGTCCTCACAATTTCCTTGGCATCGTTAGGGTCCATCCACTCGAATGCACGCAGCACGCTCTTGTGCAGGCTATCATCGTTGTTACGCTCGATGTCCCACTTAAGCTGTTGCTGGATGATTTCGAAAGCCTTAGGAGTGTCCTTGAAGTTCTCAGCAGCAAGGTTGAGGACCCCCGAGTAGAAGTCGCTCTCGGTCACTGTAATCCCTTCACGAGCCTTGGCATACTTAACCTGCCTATACCACTCCTTCACATCGGATTCAAAGGACTGGCTCTTCTCGTACATCTCATTGCTTAGCCAATACTTCCTAGACTCTTCGAGAGTGGGCAGGCCAGCAGCAGCAGCGAAGCCCTCTACAGCATTCAGGTCATCCGCAACAACATTACCGCTAGAGCTAATCTTCTGCCCTGTCTTCAACACAACACGGGCTTTCATTGCGTTGGAGAAACCAGAGGACAGCTTACCAAACTCTTGGAGGAACTCCATAGTTGTAACGGGGTTGTTATCCTTAGGCTCCACGAAATGGAAATACTCTGCCGTAGTACGAGCGAACTGAGTGATGCGGGGGTTGCTACCGAAGAGCAGGCTAGTGGACGGACTCTCCGCAATAAGCTTACCTGGTTCAGTGAACATCTGCGTAACAAACTCAAGCAGACCTGTCTGATCCGTAGCTGCAAGGGAAGAGTAGTCAATGCTCACATCCTCTTCATACATCAGAGAAGCAACCTTGTTGAACATATAACCTTCCATACCCTGAAGGACAGCTTCCCTCCACTCCCTCTCTTCCGGGAGCCAGTCGCTGAACCAAGCAGTCATAGCCGTACCCGGCACCCCACCATACATAGCGAGGTTGAAGGTTGCCAGACGAGCCTTCTCCGCCTTGGTCAAGTTGCGGTTGGTAGTTGTTTGCAGGAGCGCCTTATGAGGAACCTGCATGAACTGGAACACCATGCCGAGGAAGTTCTCGTTGTACGGCATGTCACCAGCACGGTTCATGTTGTAGGTGTATGAACGAGCCTTGGCAGTAACCATGTCCTGTTGAGTCTTGGACAGGGCCCTGCCTTTGTTATCCCTCTTAGCCATATCGTAGTGGGCAAGCCACGAGGTGAGCATGTTAATCTCCTCACCAGCGTCAAAGCCTGCCTTACGAGAGATGGCTACACCCTGAGCACCCATGCCAACTGCACGGGCAACAGGAGACCTGCGGTAAGCGCCAGCAGAGGTAGAGTCAGCAATCTCTGAGAGCGTACCACGAACAAGGTTGGACTTGTCGATTGACGCAGAGAGGCCGCTACTCTCGTAAGCCTCGAACATCTCCTTAAGCTCTTCCTTGCTCCTCCCAGTACCCCGGGCAGACCAGTTAGCCATCTTCCCACCAACCTTCATGTCCATCATCGCCGCTACGTCAGTAGCTAGGCGAGTGGTGACATAGCGAGGATGGAGAGCAGTAAGCTGAACTGCTTGGTGCCCCTGAACAATCAACTGACGAACAGGGTTGAGCGCAAGATAGAGAACGAAGGCTGTGCCCCTACCAAGTTTAGTAGGGCCACCATGCTCCCCCATGAAGTTGAAGGCACGCTCAGTAAGAGACAGGTTCTTCTTACCTGCTGCGTCTGCTACAGCCCTGAAGATGTTCTTGATGGTCTCATCAATCTGGTTAATGTAACCATGCTCCAGGGAGTTCAGATACTCGACAGTAGTACGAGCATCAGCAGCTTCCTTCCTCAGCCCCTCGTCTGCCTTGATCTTCGTAGAGCTATCGGGGAACTGAGGACGACCAAACTTGTCCTTCGGGAACATGTGCCCATACTGGCTGATGGCACGTTGCTTAGCAGTCTCCAGATAATCCCTCATGGGGACACGAGTAGAGATATTACGAGCAGACCGCTGAAGGGCATCTACAGGGCCGAGAACGTGGTTGTGTCCCTCATCCGTAATCGGAGAGGTGGCATCCTCTAGGCGCTCACCACGAACACGCTGAGCAGTACGGCCTTGAGCTTCCTGAAGATTCCAGTTGTCATCGCTATCAAGCCGGAGACGTTCCTTGCTATCCCTACGGACATACTCCACACCCGGCTCAGCTTCTTCTTGGAGCTTCTTAATCATACGGTTGGCAGAGGAAGTGTCCCCGGCAGTAGCCACAGCCTGACGCTTAAGTATGTTGCCTCGGCTATCCCTGACAATCTTGTCAACAAACTTAGGGTCTTGGTAGTAGACAGTGTAGTAGCCCTCACGGTAGTTCAGCACCATATCATCGTCACGAAGACGACGAGCAATAGTCCCGCCCGGAGAGTTAGTCACCTTGACATACTTAACCGCCTCTTCCCCCATAACCATAGGAGAACGAAGTTCAGCAACACTCCCACCTTTCTCATAGAGAGCCTTAAGGTCTTCAGGCTCTAGGTTCTCCATCTCACCAGAAGTGGTGTTGTAAACTCGCCTAGCCGGACCAGCTTGGTTACGTGCGAGTTCCTTCCCATACAGGCGAGTGTCGGAAGCAGGGTCTTCGATAGCCTTGTAGTTACGGTTGCGAAGAGTCTTAACCATGTCTTGGTTTTCCAACCAGTACATAGTATCCCACACTTGACGCCAATCCTTGAGAGACTCAAGCTCCTTGGTTCCAAAGCCATCAGCCCGCAGACTAGAATCTGTGCGGTTGTACCCCTCCTTGTTAGCCCTCTTAATCTCCCTCTCTACAGCCACTTGGCTACGCTTACCAAGTTTGTTATACTTATCAGCAAACCCTTTGGAAAGCTGAATAAGCTGCTTCTCAAGCTGTGCAGCACGGTCCACAGAGACGTTAGCACCCAGAGTAATGTTAGGGTGCAGCATGGAGTGAGCGTCCAGGATGTGGCGCTGGAATGAGCCTGAACGGCCCTGAGTCACATGAGGTACACGGTCGAACAGGTTGTAGAACACATCCAGCTCATCCCACTCTCCCTCCTTGAAGTCAGAAGCCGAGATGGTGAACGGGAAGTCAACCTGAACCAAATAGTCTCCACCTTCTTCTGCGTCTCCAACCTTAACAGGGGCGTAGTCGTCTCCTACACGGGACATGAGGGTGATGTCGCTGTCACGAACACCGTAGTCACGCAGAGATGCTTTAACAGTCTCTACAGCATCAGCACCACTAGTCCACCCATTATCACGGGGGCCGTAGGTTACACCGATACGGGTTGTACTCCCGATGTCATCAGGCTTTGGCACAGTCATCTCGTTGCGAGTGACTACACCAGCGGCATTGTTGAAGTCATTGATGACACGAGTAAGGACACGAGTGCGCTCAGCAGGGCCAAGGTTAATAGCTCCAGCATCATTCACCAAGTCCATGACTCGGGGGTTGGGAGCTTGGGGCTTCTGCTTGGTGTAGGCATCAGGCATAGCAACCTTGTTACGCACCAAGTCATCAGACCTACGCACTTCCCCAGCAGCGTCATGAACTACTGCCTCTGTGCGGTTGGTTCCATAGAGAGCCTGAGCAGCCTGACCAGAAGTGTCCTCACCAACAAGCTGATTAGCAACACGAGCCTTGCCGGGGTTAGTGTTACGATAGGTTTGGGAGAGAGTTACTGGTTTAACATCAGACTGCACATGGCGCTTACGTGCAACCTCAAGCTCATAAGCCCTCTCAGCAGCAATGAGGTCTTCATCAGTCATACGGGCAGCAGCACCGCCCTTCTTGATTGCCTCAGCCCTCTTCTCTGCTGCATCCTCCATAGCACGGAGTTTAGTCGTATCGCCCTGAACGGCCCTACGAGCCTCTCTGCGAGCCGTAGCTGCATCCTCGCCCCTACGTACTGGGTCCTGCTCTTGCGCAGCCCTACGCTCTCTCAGGCGCTGTTCAGAGGCATCTTCCTGTGCACGCAATGCTCGATCTGCTGCATCTGCTTCAGCACCATCCTCAGCAGCACGGAGCTCAGCATCAGTAGCCTCAGCCGCAATGTAAGGACGGTCAGCCACAGCACGCTCAGCAGTGATGCCAACGTCCCCAGTTTCAAGAGCTCCACGCACAAAGCCTGCACCCTCAGAGCTAATACCCTTGCGGACACGGTTGGCCCACTTAAGGCCACGTCCGATGAAGGGAGCAAAGGGAACAGCCAGATCAGCTACAGAGACAATGTTGTCAATCCAACGATCTGAGTCTCCATAGTAGCCCTCTTCGAGAGCAGTGCGGAGGAAGTCCATCTTAGCGAAGCTGTTCTCATCCGGGAATACAATGGAAGAGTTCTCGTTAACAGCGTCGATGATTGTACGGGTAAGAGCCTCACGCTCAGAGTAGGGCACCTTCTTGAGCATCTCAGGCAGGGTGGATTTTGCATTACCCATTGCAGTGAGGGCCTCAAGGAAGGCAGTCTTATCACCTCCACGGGCTTGCTCAAGAACGTTCTCAGTGATGGCCTGCTCTGCATACGGAGCAAGAAGCTCAAGGAAACCTACACCAAGCTCCACCATGTTGGGGTCTTGGGAGGACAGTTCGTTGTTCAGCATCTCAAGCTGACGAGCTTGTGACTCGTTAACTTCTGTAAGAGCTGAAGCAAAGTTAATACGAGCATTCTCAGAGGCGTTAGTCTCATCCTCTTCGCTATCTTGGATGAGCGCCTCAGTAGCTACAATATCACGCAGATTGTAGAGAGAGCTTTGCTCATTCATGTACTCATTGGTAGCAGCAGCTTTCTCTACATCGCTGAGTTCAGGATCGGAGAGGATGCCTACGAGGGCCTTCCTGTTCCGCATCTGGCTTTCAAACCTAGCCCTCTCTGCCACTTCTTTAGCTACTTTACTATCTGCGCTACGGTCAAGGTCTACAGAAGTACGGAGATAGGTAGCCTCTACAGACTCCGGGTCTTGTGACAGCGCAGCGGTATGAGCGGCAATGTTTCGGTTTGAAGGCTTGTTACTGACCGGAACCATAGGCCCTTGAATCTGGAAGTTATCCAGAGTCGGCTTAGGGCCTGTTTGGTTGAAATCGTCAAGGCTTGCCATATCTCTTCCTATCTGTTAAGGCGTCCAAATTTCATTCTGAAAGCCACCTTGAATTGGGCTCCCAGAGCCATTACCTTTAGGCCAGAGGCTTCCTACCCCTTGCTCACCGAATCCGCCAGCGGCACTGAACACACTACCACTAACTTGACCAATGGCTCCCCACATCTGACCAGTAGACTGAGCGTCTGCTGCACGCTGGTTGGCTGCACCAATGCCCCTAGCTGCGGCTGCTTGCCCACGCTGGTTAGCTACGTTAGTTCCTGTAAGCGTGGAGAGAGCAGCAGTGGAGCCAAACTGTCCAGAGCTTCCTCCAACACCCGTACTCTCTGCGGCTTGCATAATACGAGCCCTTCGGATGCGCTCCTCTCGGATTGCTTGCCGAGTACCTCGCCTCTGTTGAATCTGTTGCTGAGCACCGCTAATCTTGCCAGCCTCTTCCCTAGCATCCGCTGCATCAGAAGCGGCTTGGTATTGCATATAGCCAGCCGCAGCAGTTGTCGCAAGGGAGGCAGCAGCAATAATAGTTCCTACTCCAATTCCCATCTTATCACCTCAAAATGTTGTCCCTCTGCTTCAAACTCATTGACTTTCTTAGCACCAGGGAGTAGCATAGCGAACTTAGGGTTGGGAGTGTAGGAGTGTATTTGAGGCCATCCTTCTGCATAAGCCTCTCTTTTAATACTCTCCCACACCTCCCTCATCCTCTTTAATACAGTTTTATTGAAGTTGGTTACATAGCAATGGAAGAAGCACGCTTCAGGCACTTCTTCCTTAACAACTTCGAAGTCTACGTCTTTATAGATTGAGACAATCTTTCTAGACTCAGACATTACCTGTAACCCCTACAAGCATAGACCAGCCAAGAAGCCTACAATCCTTCTCCGGCTCTGTGCTAATCTTGAGAGAGAGTACCTTCCCCTTCCCTCGCAGCTTGTTCTTAGTTGTGATGACCTCAAACCCACTATCAAACTCATCCTGAGCGCCGGTAGGCATGTACAGTCGCTTATACCTGTACGCTTGGAATGTGCGTCCCCACCTGTTACTGTTGGCAGAGTTAGCCCATTCCCACTGAGACTGTACAAGACAGCCTGACTGGTTAGTTGGGACGAGGTTCCCTGTGCCATCGTCAACAAAGCCATTCTCTGTACGTGTGAAATAAAACTGCACATACGGAGCTTGCTTGTATCGCATAAAGTCCCCACCAGAGAGATAGCCTGTCACGAGGTAGGCAGGTGCATCTACACCAATTCCGTCAACACTCTCCCAATCCTTAAAGCTCCCATTGCGGTAACGAGCAAAGCTGTAAGTAAGGTTGTCAATACCAGTGATAACCATGTAGGCGAGTTCTCGTGTACCTGAGCCCCTCACACTAATAGTCTGAGTTACATCTTCCCCATCATTGACAACCGGCTCCCCTTCGTTAATTACTAAAGTGGCGTCCTCATTAAGCCTGAAGGGGGGCACCTCAATGGGGGAAACTACTCGTGGGTAGGAGTTCCCGTCTAGCGTAGAGATTGTATGCGTGTAGAATGCACCAAGATTGAGGTCGAAGATGAGTTCTCTTGCGGGCTCAGTGTCTCCAATCCTGTTGTAGTACACCCACCTGACCTTCTGATCGTAGCTGTCGTAATTACCTTTAGCATCCAGCTTAACCTCAGGAGGGATGTCGTCGTAGAACTTCTGGATGGTGTTCTGTGTCATGTTAGTTGAGGTGTAGTCCCCAAACTGGTCAGGGCCAATCTGATAGATTCCATCATCAGCCCAAAACATGACAGTGTTATCTACAGACACAACAGAGCCCGGAGACTGAATGCCACGCTCGCTAATCTTACGACGCATATTGTTATTAGCAGAGAAGCCATAATCACTCCCCCCGCTAATCATCCAGATGCCGTTCTCAGCAAGAACAAGGATACCTGTCCCTACACTAACAAGAGCTTGGATGTTGTACGCCCCATCAACACGAATGAAACCGCCATCAGTATCCAGCAGGTCAGGGGACTCTTTAGAGGTGGGATCGCCTTCCTGATAGCAGTTTACAATCTGAGAAGGGTCGTTAACAAGCTGGGAGTAGAAGACATAGGAAGAGAGTACGGGGCTACGGGCGTCTCCGTCAACGACGGTCCCCTCAAAACCTGCATACCACACCCTTCCTGAGTATTCAGCAACAGTCCTAGGCCCACCAGGTGTTGCATCAGTTGGCAGGTTAGATACTCCGTACACGAGAGCAGGATAGTTACCCCTGAGCGATTGCTCTTGCTCCAATCTACTCTTGCCCCTCTCTAGGGCGTCAATAATGAAGTGACCCTTGGGGGCTGGAAAAGAACCAGGAGGGTTGCCAATCAAGTCCTCAGAGTAGAACTGGTCTCCAGTCCTGTTCTGGTCATTGTTGGGGTTGGGATACATCACATAGTTGATGTTATCCGAGTTAGACGGATAGTCACCGGACGGGTGATCGTTAGAGAACACCTCGATTGTGTCTCGGAGAGTATGCCCCTCGCCTCCCCTCTCCTTGGCTGGGCCAAAGGTCTGATTGCGTAGATTGTACAGGTGAGTGTTTGGGAGAGTTGCAGGTCTAGTAGAAAGGCCCTCAGCAGAGAACAAATCCTTGCCTCCAACTACGTCTTCCACACCCCACTGATCCCTAACACGGATGTAGTCTTTACGCAGAGAGAAAGAAGTGCCGTCGTAGGACAAAAGACCAATTTCTTTATCGCCTGTTACGACAACAAGGTCCCCATCAATATTCGCGTAAGAGAACGGCTGGGTAATATCAGCCACTCCGAGAGACTCTGTGTGAACAAGTCCTGAAGATATGGGAGACTGGTCTGGATCAAACACACGAAGTGTTCCGCCAGTCTGCACTACAATGTAGGTTCGGCTAGGAACACCTCCTACGTTCCCCCACGTATATGTGGAGAAGGCAATCTCAGTTGTGCTACTAGGGATGCCTGTCACAACATCAACAGCACCTTCCTCAAGGTCCATACCGAGGCGACGATCCCTACTTCCGTCCCTGCGTAGGTTGAAGTTGTCTTCGTCTAGAGAAGCATTCTCTGGAAATGTAAGAGGGCTTGCCTCTGTAATCAGCCCCTTTACGAAGCTGTTTACTTCAACTACCTGATTCTGCCTCGCCATTGGTCTTCCCCTTACGGCCCTTATTAGACGCATCAATGGCAGCCTTAGCAGCGCCATAGCTTGTGTAGCGCCCCTTAAGCTCCTTGGGGGTTGATCCACGGGACAGGGGCTTGATGGTGTACATACCAAAACTGCCATCATGGACAATCTTGTAGCCACCGTGTTCAATCAACTTATCACTATCCATTACCAATCGCTCCTATCAAAAGTTGGGTCTCGGCGCATCTTCCTTGAGTTGCGACCAAAATTAGGCTTCTTGATTCCACCCTTCACCTTCCAAGCATTACGAGATAGCCACCTATGCTGGCGCTGTGCCTCTTGCTCTGACTTAGAGTCTTGCATCTGCTTGAGCTTCATCATAGCACGGCTCTTAGACTCTTCTAGAAGGGCGATGAAAGCTTCAGCAGGAAGATCAGGTACGAAGGTGTCAGTGGTAGACCAAGAAGGAATTACATAAGCCTGAGCTTGTGTCTTGTCATTCTTAAGCGTATCATCAACAGCCTTGTCATAAGCATTGAAGATGAGGGCCTTATCGTCGAAGGAGGTGTAGTAGGTGGGGTGGGTGTTGTTACGAATAAGCAACTCTACACCGCTATCATCTACAATCACATCTACATTATCACTATCGGAGTTCTGCTGGTTGGTAAGCTGAAGAAACTCATCAGGCTCACGCCAGTGGACCGGCTGATACTTCTTACGTGTCTCACCCTCACCAGCGCTATCGTAGTTAATGAAGGACATACGCTTGACGTTGTCAGGCACATACATGTGAGTTGGCTTAGCTAGATCGCCTGAGGGCGTAAGCTGGATTGTCTCACGAAGGTGGGGCCACTCGCGGGTAGACATCATAGCGTAGTAGGTTGTCTTAATAATCTGAGCAACCTGCTCTGACTCGAAAGTGTCGAAGATGGAGTTGACCGAGTCACTGTCCATATCCGACAAGATGTCTTGGGTCATCTCTAGCAAGGTAAGCTTCATATCACGGCCCCAGGTAGAGAAGTTGGAAAGTCATGTCTTCAATGGTAATGTTAGCATTCTTATCTGCTGCAATGTAAAGCTCGACAGTGTCGCCAGCAGTGAAACTGTGTAGACCATTGCCTGACATATTATAAATCTGACCATTTGTCCCAAGGGTTAGCTTAATTTCCCTTGCAACGAAGTCAGTGCCGTTAACTACAAACTTTAGAGCAAACTTGGTAGAGTTTACACTAGACTTAACTCCCGCCCAGAAGTCAACAGCGTATACTCCACTAGCTTGCAATACAAGTGATCCTGTGCCACTAGTCATGTTTACCAAGCTATCATACTCTAGCGAGATATCGAGCTTAGTGTAGTCTGTGTTGGTGTTCAGCGTCGCATCTGATGCAGCAGTCAGAGCCTTAACAGTTGTGTTATTAGTAAGATTCATCGTGCCATACGAAGAGGCCGGTGTAGGCTCTGTAGTGAAGCCTCCTGAGCCGTCTGTTACAACCCTAAGCCCTGCTGCTGTTGCATTGCTAATTACGCCCTGAAGAGTGTCTGCATCTACCTTGGCCCATGTCCCGCTACCAGCACCGTCCGAGATATACACTCGGTCAGAGGCAGCAAGGCTTGCACCCTTTGGCTCATGCAGTCCGCTCTCAGGTAGATCACGATGTTCTACCGCCATGTTTTCTTTCTCCTAATATGAAAAAAGCCAGGCCAGGAAATACCTGACCCGGCTCTATAAGTAACCCCGGATGGTGCGCTTGACCGGGAGCTCCCAGTCCAGAAGCGTCCGGGGTGTTGTCAGCTATTAGGCAGCGAGATGGCGGAAGTACACGATCACAGAGCCAGCGGTAGGACCTTCAATGACGAGTTCGCCACCGACAGGACCTACAACAAGAGGATCGGTAGTGCCGCCAGAAGTGCCACCAGCACCGGAGATGTCAGTGCCGCCAACAGTTGCAGTGGTGATAGCGCCAGTAGCGCCTTCCTCTGCAATGTCGTACACGTAAGAACCAGCGGGGACGTAGACCGGGAGGTCAAGAGCGTCACCGTCAAAGTTCATGACAGCTTCGTTATCTGCGCCAGCAGTACGAGTCACGCCTTCGACGTTACCCACGTCACGAGCGCCATAGTGGTTGCTAACAGTCTGCTCGACGTTGCTACCATCTGCGGAACCAAAAGCAGAAGTTTCGTAAGCCATGGTGTCCTCCTATTAGTAGTTAGATGCGGAAGTGATGATGACACCGAGAGTGTCAACACGCTGAACACCAAAGCCCCAACGAGCACGAACCACGAACTCATCACGAGCACGGTCCTTGTTACGCTCACCTTCAGACTTGGGCATACGACGCCATGCAGCCATCACAGGCTTGGTCTGGTCGTCCAGCACAGACATGAAGATGTTAGCAACACCGCCAGTCACAGAGGTGGTACCATCACCGAAGTCGCCCTTGGGCAGACGGTTGGAGGTAAGGATGTCCCAGCCATACAGGTTCATGATGAACCGCTGACCAGAAGCCATACCGCCTTGGATGATGTTAGCAGCGAACTGAGACACATCGGAGGTGATGGTGACGAGACCGTTCAGAGTTGCCTCTGCAACCGGGTCAACAATACCGATGCGACCTTCAGCCGGGACGTTAGCCTTATCGAAGGCAAGACGCATAGCAATCAGGTGAGAGAGGGCGAACACGTTGTTGCTTTCGCTAGAAGCAATACGATGCGGGAAACCGTTAATGGTGTTCGGATCAGCGTCAACCTGACCTGCGTTAGCAGTTTCAAGGAAGCGAGTCTCGAAGTGCTCTTGAATGGCACGGGTGGACTCGATAGAACGCTGAGTCATCAGCATGTCGATGTTAGTACCATCTTCACGCAGATCGTCGGTCACGTGCCACGCATCTCCCAAGTAGTCAGTAAGCTGCATGGTGATTTCACCAGTCTCAATCGGCGCGTAGACAAGCGGAGTGTCTTCAGCAGCTTCTTGAATGGTGACAGAACCGACAGTTTTGATGTGGAGGGTGTCACCGCTATTAAAATCGGTCACATTCAACTTGCATATAGCAAGCTAGACTATAACTTCTCCCGTAGGAGGCTCCTCAGTTAGTCGTTGCGAGTGATAGTGAAGAAACTGTTCAATCTTGTGACGTTTCAGACGAGAGTGTCTGTGCATATCACGAAGGAATTTAATAGCAAAAGATTTGTTAGTGCGGCCAAGTGGATGCCTCCACCTGATCCAATTCTCTTGATAGTAGAGCTTTCCCCCGTACTGCTTGAACAAGAGGTCCGCTACAATCCTATCCCCAACCTCAGAGATAGTAGAGATATTGTAAGTGCCTGAGCTTTTCTTCATAGTATAGCACCCGTCCCCATCAAGGAACCCTGCTACATAAGCCTTAGGCAGCCACTCTTTTGCTTTTACAGGGCCGACTTCTTTGCGAGAGATTTTAGTGAACTCCTTGAGTTCCTCTATTTCCTCATCTGTGAGCCTACGCCCTCGTACTTCTTGCCACTTACTATAGAGCCTGTTTAGATGCCCCCCTTTAATCACCAAATACTTAACCAGACGAGGAACCAATGTCTCTATAGCTGAACGCTTGGAGATAACAATCTTGATAGACATAGAATCTTTAGCGTTCAGTTCTCTTTTATGGATGCAGGGCTTAACCCCAACTTCCTTACACAGCCAATTAGTATATTCGCAATCCTTATCAATCCCTGTGGACAAGTCCAGTGCAATTGTCAGGTATGCTCGATTAGCCGAGTAATTAAAGAAGAACGATCCGTCTGCATCTAGCAGACCGGCAAGGTACTTAATATCAGTTTCTTTCACAATCTACCCCTTGGGTAAGAAATATCTTCTCTCGTGTTAGCTTTCGCTTCCACGTTATTTAGAGGAACAACCGCAACTTATTTACGGTAGAAGGACTCCGGCAGGAGACCATCATGGAGGTTCATCAGGATGAAGTCGGAGTACTGCTCCGCTTCGATGAACGCACGGGTATTATTAGTTACTTGCATGTCAAGATTTCCTTAGTTCTCAATACCCAAGCGTTTGTTTGTACTCTCCCGTACACGACGCATATACTCCATTTGATCTTTCATACTCGCCCCTCGTAGTAGTGACTTCTCGGGCGGTTGGAGTTCATTAGAGTCGTTAGGTCGCACAGGCGGAATGTTTACGCTTGAGCTAGATGGTTTATTCCCTTGCGGGGTAGGTTTTACTTCGAACAAAGCAAGAACCGCTTTAGGATTCTTGGCGGCCCATTGTTGCATCTCAGCAGGGGTCATGCCATACTCTTGAGCTTTGCTCTGTACAACTTCTCGGGCCTTCTCGCCATACTTGGCCGTAATAGCTTCAGAGACCTGAGTCTCGTTAGCTTGGGCCTTCAGGCGCTGCTCACGCTGGGTGAGCCGTTGTTCCAGCAATTCCTCTACCTGCTCCGGGGTGAGTCCCTGCATCTCTTGTGGAGAAGGGGCTGCTTCTTCCCGTTGACGAGCAGTGAGCCGTTCCACAGTCTCTTCCAGGCTACCGCGTTGTTCAAGCTCTGCTTTCAATCGGTCGAGTTCCTGCTTCAGCGTTTCATTTTCCTGCTTGACTTGAGGGATATACTCTTGCGAATGTTTCAGTGCTTCAATAGCGGTTGGAAGGTCCTTGTACTTGGGCTCCCCGCGTTCATTCTTGATTGATGCAAGCTGGTCGGCAAAGACATCACCAGATGACGCAGTAGATTGCTGTGCAGGCTGTTGCTGTTGGCCCTGTTGACCATTCTCTTGGCCGTTAGCGGGAGCCTGCTGTTGCTGCTGTTCTTGTGCAGGGGTCTCCTGCGATTGTTCACCAAACACTGAACCGTTTGACGGGTCTGTCATCGGTTACTCCTTAAATTAGTTTAAGTATATAAGGAACAGTTTCCTTACTAACGTAAGTTTTGAGTAGTTATACAATTTACATTGTTTTTACTACTCTATCCTGTTCTATATTATATACCTGTATATGTATATACCAGAATTTTCGCCGTTTTAGTACAAAAATTGCATAAATTTACTTAATTAAGGACATAATCTCGCGCATAGCGCGTTCATACCCTCTTGCGTCTGCTTGTTCTAGCGCCCAATTAGGGCGTTCATAGGAGCCCTCCCCGAGGGAGGACATCCATGACTCTTTCATTTTCTTCTCAAGTAGCTCCATTAGGCGTCTACGCATGACGATTGATGCGTTAAAAGACTGCCTGATTTCATCCTTCCGGTCTTGGTCTTTTAGACCGGCAATCCAGTTAGTCTTCATACATTGTCCTCAGTAGGCGCTTGAGATTCAACCTCCAAGTCCTCTGATGCTTGGTTCATCAAACCTTGCGTCTCAGCTTGCTCAGCAATGGCCACATTGGGACGGAAGATGTTCCAGCCACTAAGGCCCATTACATCGTCTACGAAGCGTGAGAGCTCCTTAGCGGAGGTGTGAGGCGCAATCATCTGACCGATCGGAGAGTTCATAACGCCAACAAGGTTCTGAAGGTCTTGAGACTGCTTAGCAAAGTGACGAGCTCCAATAGGACGAATCTTACCGTTAGCAGTAATGTCGTCCTTCGTAACAGTCATGAAGGACTCAAGCCCAATGTCATTGTCCATAACACGGATTACGTCAGCTTGATCGAGATTGCGTTTAGCTGTCTCAAGCATAGCATTGAGGATGGGTTCAAGCAGTTCAATCTCAAAGGAAGTAATCTTCTCTTGGAAGATGCGTCCTGCTGCGTTGCTCAGAGTTTGGACTTCTAAGGCCGTCTTCTCCCCAGGAGTACGTACCCCCATGGCTTCCCTCGGAGCGCCCGCATACATCTCCATACGGTCTTCTAGGGACTGAATTTCATTGGACGCCATGATGATACCATTCAGGTTCTGACCAAGCTCCTGAACATCACCGTTCTCGTCAATATGAATCTCTTCACCTGGCCCCCAGACAAACTCTTCAACCTCACCAATAACCTTGAGGGGCGGATGGACAGAGAGGTCCATAGCGTCAGCCTTCAGGTTCTCAAGGTGGTCGATACGATATTGCATACCTACCAGATTATCAAGAGGGCCCATGGCCCACAGGTTGTCAGGACGGAAGCGCCAGCCAACATGGTAGATGGGGGCATGTCCAAGCCAAGAGGGGATGTCACGCTGATCGACAGTGAAGCTCCTATCAACAATGGTAATCTCTTGGTTAGTCTTAAGCTCACCAGTCTCTTTGTCGTGATAGTCCCCGTAGAAGGTAAGAATCTCTACATAGTCAGACTGGAAGTATTCGTACAGGCTACCAAAGCCATCAACCTCGAAACCCACAGCTTTCGTGAAGTCCTCAATGGAATAGCCACCCAGCTTGCGTGAGAGCTCCTCTCTGCGCTCGATAGCATCTAACCAATAGGATTGCTCAGGGTCAATAGCTGCGAGCCTCTTGAGCTCTCCTAGGGTCTTTACAGAGCGTACAATCTTAAAGGTGTCACGAAAGTCTGTAGCTAGGGGGTTGAATACAATATCAAGAGGACTGATACGATGCAGCCTAGGACCAATATACTCAGGGACACGAGTTCCATCTGGTAGCTCTTTGTAGGTGGTTTCAAAACTTACAGTAGCGAAGGCGTTGCCATAATCAATATAATCGTACAGAAGACGAGAGAACTCAGTTCTAGAGCGAGACTCCCTAACCTTGTTCATCATGTATGCTTGGATTGCGTCTGCTTTCTCACGCACACTATCTTGTTGACTGTACCCAACCCACTTCATCCAGCGGTCATTCGGGAACAGAGAGCTTAGATAGTTGGAGTGAAGGTTGTCCCGAATCTGGCAAAGCTTAGGGAGCGTAGTTGAGTTCTTCCATGGGAGAGAAGCGTTGCTTGTACTAGAGGTGTCTGTAGCAAACACATAGTTGCGTAGCTCTAGCCACTCATTTACTTTCTCTTGACGCTGGTTGTTGAAGTTGTCCCACAGGTGAGATACGAACCCAGAGGGCTCATCCTGTGCAAACGCTTCAGCAATCTCAGCAACGACTTTTTTAGCCATATCTTCCTCTTAGCGGAATGCCACGCCTCCGAATCTGCCGTGGGCTTTAACTGATGTATCGAACATACCAAGTACGTCCGTCTTAGTCCTTGACTGCTTAGGTCTTACAGCAATACCGATAGCAGAGGTGAGAGAGTCCTTCACGTCATCGTGTGCAGGGCGTGCCTGTACAAGCTCTTCTTCGAGAACAGGGATGTAGCCTCCCTCAAAGTGCCACATGAGTAGGTTGTCGTACCTGTGCTCCAGTGTGGCAGCCATACGTTCTTCCTTGCTACCCTCGGTCTTGTTTGGCCTATACTCATCCACAGAGAGCAGCATGCCCTCCTTCTTGATGTAGTCCTTGATATCATTGACAATGATTTGCTGGGCAACTGTAACCTCTGCTCTCACCTTCTTGAAGTGCCAACGAGAGTGTAGGTCTGCTACATGCCTGAAGTATTCAATAGTCTTGTCAGACTTGAATCTATCAATGTCAAGAACGTAGATATTACCGTCACAGTCAATACCAATAACAATAATCGCTGTATAGTCAGCCTTCTTGTTCAGAGAAAAGGCGAAGTCGATAGCAGCATAGACGTTAAGCTTCTTGTCTTTAAAGTACCAAGTGCCACCATCCCTTCTCAGGAATTTCTGATTGTAGTATTGGAACTTGTCATGCGTAATACGCTCTGAACCGGGATCGTTAGGATCGTTGTAATACTGAGCGAAGAACTGAACCCTGTCCTCATATTCTGCCTTGATACGTGCAAGCGTATTAGCATCGAAACCAAACGCCTTGTTGTCCTTAGAGCGCACTGTACGAGGCCATACGAACACCCCATCAACCTCTACCGCATACTCCTTAATCTCCCAGACAGGGCGCTTATCAATTACTTCCATGTCAGGATTGAATACATCATACTCCTGCTTCTTCCACACAGAGTAGATGTCAGCAGGGTGGTAGCGGGTCCCACAAGCCATTGTGAAGCCGCCTGCGTTACGGATAGAGGTAAACTGCGAGGCTTTCTTAGAGACGTTCTCACGGCCATCCTCGGTGTACGCATTCTCAGGGATAACCAAGTCATCCGCTACAATGATGTCAGCGTGCCAGCCTGTAGTGTTAGTGGTTAGACCAGCAGTTGCAATAGTTGCGTCACGGATGCCCTCATCCTTACGCTTAGGATGGTCAACACTCATCTTCTTAACTGACCACTTCTCCCGCTTGCCCTCTTGAGGGTTGATATACTCGGGGAAGTAGCGACGATATTGTGTAGAGCCTAAGATGTTCTGGATTGCGTAAAGCTGTGTCTCTGCTAACTCTGCTGTTGCAGAAATATAGAGAATGGTAATCTCAGGGTGACGAGTAACAATCCACGCACACCAAGTAGCAACCATATGAGACTTTAGGTGGGCACGAGGAAGCATGATTAGCTTGTTAGAAGTCAGGTTCTCCTCTTGCCCGAACAAATTGTAGTCTTGCATCCACCTGTAAAGGTCTCGATGAATTTGTCCATACATATAGCCTGGGTTAACCAGACATGCAAAGAAGTATAGATCATCGAGCGCTCGTTCCCTGAGCGCCTTAGCTTCAGGCGGCATCTTCTCAAGCTTCTTATAAGCTTCCTTCTGCCACTGTTCCATAATTAGCTACCGAATTTTTCCTTAAGGCGTTTTACATCATCCCCAAACTCTTCATTAAGACGCTCTTCAACTTTAGCGTCATAGTCTGATGTATCCTTCTTAGGACGACCCACAGGGTTCTTATTCCACCCACGCTCAGCTACATATTTGGCTGCTTGGAATCCCTTCTCGTCCGCAGTCATATCAATGATGTTACGGATCGACTGAGAAGCAAGCTTAAGCTCAAGCTCTGTGCGCCATTCGTCAATAAATTTTCTAATAGCCTTATTTTCACAAAGACGGAGCCAGTGATTCCAGCCAAGAAAATAAGTAGTGGCAAAATCGTACTCAAGAGGATCATCATGAGACAGATAGAGCCGCTTGATGGACGGATATGTTTTCCCATTGTACTGCCAGTCCCAATCCTTGAGTGTGTAAATAGCGAAGTCTTCCTGATAACCCATCTCAAGGAACAGAGACTGAGTGAGAGGTCGCCCCCTCACATCTAGCATTGCTTTTTTATCAACTTCCATTGTTCCTCCGATTCTTCTGGTCAAGCTCAGCAGCCGTTGCAAAGCGAGAAATGGTAGAGTCTTTCTCTTTGCTTCCTACGGAAGTGCCTAGCCAGAAGTTCAATACTTGCGTAAAGGCAGTAGCAAGAGAGCCCATAAGCATATAGGCTACAGCTTGGCTAGCTGCCGGAATAGCTACGAACATAACAAGGAAGACAAGAACAGAGAAAGCAGCTACGATGAGGGTGGAGATTACTACAGGCCCCTTGCTATACTTAAGGATGTTTCGAGCACTCTGTGTATCTTTAGACCTAATCTCCAATTCCCTAATCTCTGCTTCCCTCATCTCCTTCCTGAAGTCAGAGATGGCCTTAGGATCGCCTAGAAGCTGCTGTGAGGCTTTTTCTAGGTTGGGGTTGGGCTCCCCTACTAGCTTACCTACAATCGAGCTTACAAGGGCTCCTAGAGCCGGATTGCCTCCACTAGCTGCCATAGCTGCCCCACCTGCTACGATGGGGGAGACGTCCTTAGCTGTATCTAGAAGTTTTTCATACCAAGACATAATATTAATCCGTGCTAAATGCAGCAGAGTCTGCTAGACTATTATTAGCAACCCCAATCGCATATAAGTTATTGCTAACTCTATGGGCAGTGTTGTACCCATATGTGAGAGTAGCGGGGGCTTTAGTTACAATAGTATTAGTTGGCTGCCCACCGTCAAACATATTAAGACCAACACGGTGCCTAGCACTGTCTGCTACCGATTCGAAATATGCGGCTAGGTTTCCACCTTCATCAAAATTATTCCTCATGCAGTTAACGCCATTTATGAAACTATTAACTTGCACCCCGCAGCGATAAAACTTATTCGCGCTTACATCATAGCTAGACAGGTTAGTCTTAATAGCGTCTGTGAACTCAGTAAACAATCCACTGGGCGGCACTCCATTACTGACGTGACGCAACTGTACACCCATATCTCCTGAATCAGATGTAAACGATACGAAGGTATTTTCACGAATAGCAACATTCTTCACATCGTTGTTATTCATTGTCTCCGAGCTCATGGGGACAATGGAGACACCTGACCACCCCCCTGCTGGTGATCCATATGCTGCAATCTGAGCCTGTGTAAAATTATTTCCAGAGATCAGGGTATCTTCGTAGAAAGCGGAGAGCTCCACACCAACATCATTAGCTTTTATCATGTTGTTCTGGATTGACATATTCCGACTTCTTCCTCGAAAACCTGTCCTTACATTAGTACACTGGTTGCCGTGGAAGAAACAGATATATGTCCCAGGATGGGAAGTAGCTGCGTCACTGCAATCCTCCATCTTACAATTGTTAACGCCTACAACCTGAACTGTCGTACCACCTAGGTCATCGCTTAGGTAGAATGGATCAAGATTATTTGCTGAAGGAGTGAAGTCAATGCACTGCTGTCCGCCTTTGAAATCACAATCGAAGAAAAAGGCGTTCTGGCTTCCCCCCGCAATGACAAACGAGTTCCAAGAACTTCCGCTGGCTCCGACTGGAGCTCTTCGCTCCCAACATTCCTTGAGACGGATTCCATAGGAGTTTTGTGTGCGAAGATGGCGGCCTGGTCGGCCTTCTGTAATAAAACCGCACTTCTCATAACTTACATTGTAAGCCCCGCTTGCGTAAAGCTCACGGAAGTTGTCATTATCGACATTGGTGAAAATCAGTCCGTAGAACAACGTGTCATGCACAGCATTTATCTTCCTAATTTGCGCGCTAGTAACACCGGCCATGGGATCATTGAGCCCCACAGTATTGTCGGCGTAATCAGCATAAATGACAACGCTGTCAATACGGAAAGATGTAGAGTCAATCACTTCTTGTACTTTATGTATCTCAGAGAAGCGGAACTCTGGAAGAGTGTTGTTTGTGGGATTCCTGCTGCCAAGTTGAAACGATCCTGCATCCGTCGAGTAGGAGTTAATCTGTGACAGAAACTGGACTACATCCCCTTGAGATAAGCCATGAGCAGACGCTGTAGAAATAACCTCATCGCCTGATGTGAAACCGCTGGCTCCTACATTGATAGGGGTGTCGAAAGACCCACTTACAGCGATTAAGAAATTCTCTAAGGTAACTGTTCCGGGGGACGCAGTGAGAGTGCACCCGCTTTCCTGAATGAGTATCCAGTTGGAAAGCACAGTGTGGTCTGCATAGGCCGTGAAATAATGCCCAGGGGGAAAGTAGAGAGTCTGTCCCTCTACCAGCGCTTCAATAGCAGACCTAACAGACGGACCATCATCAGTCACTCCATCTCCAACTGCGCCAAAATCTTTTACATTCAGAGCGTAGATATTACTGCTTAAAGTATCTTCAATAGAAGTAACATCTGTCTGAAGTTGGCTAATGTCCGAGTCACGCTGATTCCCCTCCTCTTCCAGCTCTTGTAAAGCTGATTGTACATTTCCAGAGGAAATTGATCCGTAAGGCGTGAAGGTAATCAGATTTGCTGAAGAGTTGCCTTGAATAGCATTCTGCACATCTTGAAGACGGGCTGCTTGATGTTCAAGCACTGGCTCTGGGAGGTTGTATACGAAATTGCTATTCATATCCAACCCAACTTCCATATGATTGGCCTCTCCAGAAGAGAGACCGTCACGACGAAGAACGTTATTATTCAGTTCGTCTTCTACAAGTTGGAAGTTGTCATTAATCAATCCGGTTGAATAACCGGAGGTGATATTGTTCAGTTCAACAGACATCAGATTTCCTCTGTAATAATTGGTGTTAGCCCCCACTCGGTAAACTGGGCATGAGGATCAACATCCACGGCCATCAGCAGCCCGCCCGGCTGGTTAAGCGAGTCGAACGCCCGCTGGGCCGCCTCCCGGTCCACCAGACCCTCGGCATGGGGCGGTGTCTCGGGGAGCGTGCCGGTCTGCGTGGGGCCGAGGAACACGGGCTTAACCGCCGCGTGGGTGGTAGCGTACTCGATGCCGTCCTTGGTGCAGCCCGGCTGGCGGAAGGTGTTGATGTCGGCACTGGACTCGCCAAGGAGTAGAGCCAGATGGTTGGCGTCGTCGATACCCGCAGCGGGGCAAGCGAGAGTCACGGTGCGGGTGTAGTCGGTGGTCTTCATAGCGTGCGCCCCACGAGCTTGGCTAGATAGGCTTCAACGCTTTCTCTAGTTGCCTCATCCCACAACCAATTAGATGCAGCACCGCCATATACTTTCGCCTTATAGTGCTGAGAACCTGACGGACCTCTATTTAAGAGAGCGTGGTTTGAAGCTGGCACTAGGTCGGCAACAGGGGTAGTCTTACTGGCATCGAGTACACCGTTTAGATATATCCGAAGATCACCGCTGCTTCTATCCCATGTCACTGTATATATAAATGGCTGCCCACTTGATATAGTTGACCCCTCTAGTGCAATACCTCCCCCCGCAGTTGTTGTTACAAACGCCCTTAGAACCCCTGAATTTACAATAGCATTGACACCCTCGTCAGAATTTGCCCCGAATACATACCGAAATTGATTGCTTTCCACCTGCTCAACAGCAAACGACATGCTCTGACTGCTACTTGCATCTTGTACCCAAGGGACTACTAGATGGTCGCCAGCCCCATCTCCCTCAACCCAATGCAAACTCCCATCAGTCTGGTAAAGGGGCCGGTCGGCGGAGACGCTCTGGGTCAGGGAATTGTTGTTGCCGCTGAACTCGTCGCCTCTGCCCACCGGATCACCATTGGCATCGGCAAGCGTGGTGCCAGCGGCGTCCTGATAGAGCACGTCTTCGCCTTCAAGACCTGGCTCTGGTACGAAGAGCAGACCTTGCTCCCCATTACCGAATAGCAACTGTTGTAATTGGAGAAGCTCAGAGAGACCTCCAGCATACCTAGCAATAAGGGCTTGCCAACCTTTCTTGTCTTCGTAGCTATATTTAGCAAGCCTATCACTGATAGTGCCTGTATAACCTAGACTACCAAGATAGTTATAAACCCTAGTGTTAATGGAGAAACCTCCATAACTTTCTAAGGCATTCCTAATATTATCATTCACAGCCATTGCTGTTTCTCCTAACCATATTGTTTCTTTCTGCGTTAATAGTGTTGATGCAGCGGAGCTGCGAGTGTAGAGGAGTTACATCTTGTCTTTCATATTTTTTAAGATAAGCTCAAGCTCCTCTATAGAAGCATCGTTCTTAATAGAGTTGGCCCTTCTAGAGACTACCCATACGTTCTCTTTAGTATATCCCAGGGCTGGAATTTTCTTATCAAGACTTTGAGTGTATCTTTCATCATCGTAAGGGATTTCTAAAAGAGGACACACTTCTGCTTCATCAAGGATCTTTGCTACGAAGTCAATAGTGAGATCAAAAGGTATGCCCAGTTTCTTAGACCTAGTCTTAGCTGAGAAATACAAACGGTAGGCTTTAGTACCTCGATAAGCTTCTGTACGTTGTTCGGTATTATAATCCCTTACCTCGTTCTTATTCTTAGCGTACTTTTCTCTAGCACGTCTAGCATATTCCCTTTTGCGTTCTTCCTCAGAAGCGTATTTCCTAGGTCTACCGGCCATCCCGTTTCTCCGTAATTTCTCGTAAAAAGTAATGAGGGGCTATGCACTAGTACACGACGGGGGCATACCCCCCCTTGGTGGGGAGGGGCACCCCTGTGCATATGTACAGCATGTATAAATGTACATGTTATGTTATAACATTGCCCCTTATCACATCTGACGTGGCAAAGCCACACAATTCCCCCAATCAATAGCTCCTCATCTAATAGCTATGCACTATTCCTCAGCATAATCATACACTTACCCTGGCATATAGGCTTACTCTATACGCCTCCGGCGAGTGTATAGTCTGACGCTATAAGCGAGTGTGTATGACTATTGACAAGCACGCTTGTATGTGCTATCGCGTATGCGCGTTCCTCTCTATACGTATGAGGCTATAGGTTGTAGCTATCAGCCTATGCTCAACCTATAGTTTTTCTTTTGTTGTGCTTTCCTTGGTGGTCTGCCATTATGCAATTGTCATCAACGCAACAGGAGCGCAAGACATGCGAATCTATGACATCCTAATTGATAACGGGTCTGTTTATTCCAAATGCTACGATGTAGACCAATACGGAAGGAAGTCTGATTTTCCCGAATGGCAGCCTGTCAAAGCATCCATATCAATAGAGTCCTTGCACTTAGCTTGTGAAGCATGGGGTTTTAAACTGTCCAGGGATAAGCCTTGCGATGTAACATTTAGATACTATCAGAAATAAACTATTGACAAGGCGAAACGCCTAGCGTAAGCTGGGCGTCAGTAAGGGATAGCTTCCTTACTCTGATGAGCCAAGCTAATAACGTGATGCAAGGCAGCTACATTAAGG
>CETC01035300.1_pt1 | contig 40996 bp, 41 predicted proteins | sample 326911 | NCBI WGS metagenome assembly CETC01 (sample SAMEA2622694, study PRJEB7988) | marine metagenome | isolation source: saline water (ENVO:00002010), including | reverse complement strand
CTTCTTTGCCATTGATGACGTTGTTCTAAAAACTTAAACACAGGGTCATTAGTCGCTTTCTTTGCTACCTTAGATAGATATACAAAAAAAGGAGACTGTTGAGGAGCGAGTTCTGCAACTCTATCCCCAAAATTAAAGACTCTACGAGTATTGTCTAAAGAAACGCCTGTGCCAGTAGCATTGGCACTAATACTTGTAAAATTAGCCATTTCTATCTCTCTTTATTTAACACCCAATCCTATCAACTGCTTTCGCCTTCTAGGTGAGTGCCCCATACGGGTTACCAAGGATTTTTACTTTTAAAATCCGATATCATGTTATCCATAATTTGGTCTTCTGATGAAACTTGATTCTGTCCAGCTGTAGGTTGTACTCCCATAGGAGATGGAACCTGTTGAGCTCTTTGAGCTTGCTGAAAAGCCTCAGAAGGCTGAGCAGTCTGCGGTGTTGCAGGGTTTACTGCTTGACCTTTTTGTAGTCTGTACAGTTGAACCAAATTGTCTACCGTAATAGATGAAGGGTCTGACATAGTTTTGATAAACTCTTGAGTTTCTTGTTGAGACATACCATAATGACCTTGAACAAGGTCAGACACTTCACGCATTTGATTTGCTTGTTGTATCCTAGCTTGTCTAACTCTTTCAGCTTCTTGTTGTTGAGACTGCATTTTTTGCATATTCTCTTGAACTAAAGCAGTTTCATATTGGTTTCTTAACATGCCATACTCATCCATGTTATCTCTCCATTCATCAACTTCATCTAAGTACCTAGCAGATTCACTGTTAGGGTCTTCATAGGCTTCTTGCCTATTAAAGCTTCGTGGTTTAACAGGTTTTTCTGGAGGTGGAGGAAATTCCTCTTGCACTTGTTGCTCAGGAGTCATTGCTTGCTGAGGTTGAGGTGCATTTTGTTGTTGTTGAAATTGTTGCAATTGCTCTTGCACTTGCTTCAATTCATTATCTCTTTTAGCTGCTTGAGATTGCCAATACTCAAAACGAGTATCATCATTCTTAGCTTCTAAAGGTTGAGTTGTTTCCTGTGTTGAGGGTGCCTCTTGAGGGGCCTCTTCTCCAGATGGTTCTGTAAACGCATCGGTTGGAGTTAATGTATTATCTTGTGTGGAGCTCTCTGGTGCAGATTGTTCAGCGGGTGCATTAAATACACTTTCGTCAAACAATGGATTTGCTCCTTGAGAGGTGTCCGTTCCTTGATTATCTACCATTATTCTTTCTCCTGTTTTTTAGCCTGCTTCTTCCCACCAGAAGAAGGTTGAGGCTCTTGTGTTGAGTTAAGCTGGTCTGTGACCTTTTGCTTAACGGTGGAAAGCACGTCATCAAGACGTTTTTCATATAAGGTGCTTGCAGCTGTAGATTTACTGCTAACTTTGTCAAGGTCTGCTTTAAACTTCTCTATTTCCATACGCTTGCGTAAGTTAACTGCTTCTCTATCTCTGGTCTGTAAATCACCTTTAAGTTTTTCAATTTCTTCTTGAGACTTTTTAAGAGCTTGATTAAGCTGAGTAATGGTGTCCATTCTCTGTTCAACACCTTCAGCATCAAACACTTCAGTCTTCTTTAGAACTTCTTTTCTATCAATAAGTCCCATTTGATAAGCATCTTTGTAAAACTCAAGTTCCGCATATCTATTACTTGGAAGTGTTGAGCCTGCTATACATATCACATCATACTTACCGACAGTTATATCGTTAAATATCTTTACTTCATTAGTTTTGTCGTCAACCAATCTTTGGTTTAATACAAATTCGCTTAAAGAATTGTTTGGATTAACAACTCTAAATACTTTTTTAGTAGTATACAGTTGCTGCATTAAAGGAATAGCAACTTGAGCTACTCTTGTTAAACCTGCCTCTATATCAGCAAGTTTTGATTTAATCTTTCTTTGGCCAAATTCATCTAAACTTATAGTAGCTTTATACGTTTGAGGTGCTGCTGCTGTATTTCCTTGCATCATTTCGTATATACCTAACTGATGGTCTATATCATTTTTAGCAGTCATTTCATTTTGATAAAGCTCATTAGGTAAAGGAGAAGGTTGCACAGGCATCGGAGCACCATCGGTCGGGTCATAAGATATAGCAACACCAGGTTGAGCCCACTTTTGCTCAAACTCAGCCATATCAACACTTCCTTCTGGAACAAGTATTTTTGTATTTGTGCTAGTTGTTGCATGCGCTATAATTAATGACCTTGTTTTATTTATATATTCTTGCATTCCTTTTACAAGCCTTACATCTCCAACAGGGTAAGGAGTTCTTGTGTGAATATTTATAAAAGGAACAATAGGGTATTGGTCAATAGGTAGTATTCTTTTATAAAGAAGCTTATCTCCTATAACAACACATTGGTGTACTCTTGTAGATAAAACTTTAACTACCTCTACTAAACCTTGCTCTACTAATTGTCCATAAGTAACTTGTTCTGCTTGGATTTGAATAGGCTCTGATTGAGGTACTTGAGCTTCAGGGCCTAAGTCTGCAGCCCTCATGTCTGCCTCCATGCCTATAGAATCGCTTAATTGCTTTAATTGTGCTTGTTGTTGTAACTGCTGAAGCAAAGCTTGCGCTTGAGCTTCTTCTTTTATTATATTTCCTTCTATTATCCAAACAGTATCTTGAAGGTATTCGTTAAATTTTTCTTCATCTAGTAAATCCTCTTTTCCACTAAATTTTTCAAATATTCTGTACTCTGATATATGACACTTATAATACCTTTCATATCCTCTTACATAGTTAGTGTTATCTAAGGTTCCTACATCTTCAGGGAATTGAACTGCTCCATCAAAGTTTCTACCTGTTTCTGGGGCATTAAAGTCTTGCTCACTATCAGCAGCTTCTATATCTTTTTTGTACATAGGATATAGTTTTTTAGCCTGGTCTTTTGTAAAAAGCCTTGAAACTATTATATTCTCAGCATCATCAAAAAATCTATGCTGACTATTAGGGTCAACATAAACATCTAAGGGGTCAAGGTCATGAATACAAACCTCGCCTTTACCCATATCCATCATTGGGTCTTGATATACCTGTATATATCCTAAACCAGAAACATAATAATCATCTACTACTTTTCTTATAACGCTTCTACCATCAGATATATCGTACATATAAGATAGTAAAGCACTTACTACATTTGCAATTTTTTTATCAGAATCTTCTCTAGGTGCAACCCTAAAAGAAGGTCTGTTTGCAGTTATCATAGACTTAGCTGTCTCTACTGCAGGATGAATCCTGTTTACTACAATAGCAGCTTGACCTCTGCTTTTTAAAACTTCGGCTTGCTCAGTAGTCCACTGTTTTCCTAAACGAAATTCTTTATCTTCTTTAGCTTCAATAGCCCAAGTATCTCTTTTTTTGGAGTATCTTTGATAGATATCTATAGTTTCGTTAACAAAATCTCGTTCGCTATGGGCAGGTTTTGTATTTTTATCTTTATATGCCATAATTTTTACCCCTAATATACATTACATTGTCATCCAATCAAATACTTTTTTAATTTTAGTCTTATTTATTCTTTCTGGGTCAAACTCTTTTAGCCTGCAAGCTTTGTGTCCATCTAGTGCTGTCCATACCGAATCCATTATGTCATCATGCTTTCCTCTAGGGTAAGATAAAAACTCTTGTTGAGCGCTTATATCTTCAGGTCTAAAGTAAAAAAGCTTTCTTGCAAACATAGGAACTAATGATAAAAGCCTTTCGCTTTTTGAATTTCTAGGTTTAACACCTTTTTCTAAGCCTGGTATGTAAATCTCTTCTTTACTCATTAGCTCTCTTACAGCTACTCTTAAAGCTTCCTGGTATCCTACTGTTTCTATTTTCATTCTTCTCGGTCTATATTTTTTATAAGTATCTATAATTACTTGTGGCTGCTCTGCAGGAGATATCCTATTTCGATAAATATCGATAATATACTTATTGTTATCATTATCAACAGCAATTGTAGAAACCACAAAATAGTCAGCCCTAGAAGAAAGGGAGCTAGCAGGGTCCACACCACAGTAGATTTCCACTGGTACAATCTTTTTTTCATCTCCTACCTCTCTTACTAAACAATTCTGCCCATTTATTCTTTCATAATCATAATGATGCAACTGAACCCAGTCTGGTTTAAATGGAGCATCATCAGGAGATTGAGCTATATTCATATACTCTTGATAGAACCCATTTAAGTTTCCAACAGATTCAAATTCTTTTTTAATTCCTAGTATTCTTTCTTTGGGAAATCTTTCAGGCCAAATACTTTCCTCATTCTCATCCCATATAGAATACCATAATGTTTTCCATGTTTCAGATTCTTTAGCCCAATACAAAAAACAATCTTCAGATATAACAGTACCTATCATGCATATTTTACCTTCATCAGACAAAGATGGGATAACAGCTTCGGTCATCCACTTTCTATTCTTTGCTCTAGCTTCTCTGGTATATGCATTTAGCTCAGATTCAAAGTCATCAACTATAATTAAATTAGGTCGTGTATCACCTTCGATAAATCCACGTACTCTTTGACCAGTACCCACAGCTACTATTCTAGAGCCATTAGCTAATACTATGTCTGTGTGTGTCCACCTTTTTGCAGTAGCAGGACCAAGGTCTCCAAAGGTTTTTTTAAGATTATCACTATGCATTAAGTGATATTTAATTCTTGATAAAAAGTTTATAGACTGTGCTTGGGATTCTGATATAATTACTATAAACAAATCTTCAGTTGATGCTTTAAAGGCTATTTTCCATAGAGGATAAATAAGAGTGGTGACAGTGCTCTTAGCCGTCCCTCTAGGGGCAGCTATCAACACTCTTCTTTCGTCGTCGTCAGCTAAGGCAGAATACACTTCATGGTGGAACGGTGGTGTATGTTTACGGAGGGCAGTCGGGAAGCAGTACCTTCCAAACAACGCCATATTATTCCGTAACTTCTGAAGAGCTCTTAACTCTTCATACTTAGCTTCATAATCCATTTTTAACTATTTAAGACTGTCCCCAGTTATTTCCTTTCATTCTTATCATTTCAGTTATAGCTTTTTTTCTATTCTGCCAATCCAATTCTTTTCTTTCTTCACGAGCCCAAAACTTCATATCTTTCATATTCATATTTTTATGAGCGTATTTGTTTTTCATTGTTTTTCTAGCTTTTTCTATTAAAATCTCAGACATAGGTTTATACTCAGGCATAACTGTTCTTTTTCCATTTATCTTCCAAACTGACCCAGCAGACGCTGCTACATCGCCTTGGTCTCTAAGGTTATACCTATTATGACCAATTACTGTTAATTGGTCTTTTTTCTTTTGAATCTCCCAAGGAATTTGTCTATAACGGCCTCTAATAAAATTTCCCGATTTATCTACAACATGATGCCCACTTGCTATATTCCATTTTTTTATCTGTTTAGCAAGTCTTAATATAATATGGGCCATTGCCTTAGTCATTATTCATCTCCTTTAACAGTAGTTCTTTGAGCAACTAATTTTTGTTCTTCTTCTCTAAGCTCATCTATAAGCTTAGTAGTAGACGTAGCTTCTATTGTATCTGTAGTTTTAACAAGATGTTTGTCTTTCATTCCATGCATATCCTGCAAGTTTTCTACAGCTCTCATAAGATTAGTAACATCTTTCTTATCTTTAGCCATCATTATAGTTCTTTCTAATAAATCAAGGGTATAGTCTTCCGACATACCATGACTCTTTAATAAATTTGATAACTCTTCTCTTACCATACCTTTAAAAACCTCCGTTCTCATGTAACGCTTTATTCTTCTATCTTCATTAGCATTTACTTCGCCACATACCTTAGCTATAGTATCCTCTGTGTTCATTGTTTGAGCATATACCATTGCTAAGTTCTGCATCTTTTTTTGTTTAGCTTTGACCTCTATAGGTCTTTTACCCGACAAGGTTGTATTTGACTTACGACCTTTTACTTTAAGTTCTTTTGTTTTGTATTTTGGATTATAGAAGGTGTATCCCCATGCGAATCTAAGATAGACATTATCAATCTCGTGATTTGACGTATATTCTTTTCTTTTAATAACCTTTGATACGAATCCATCGTCAGATAAGGCCCATTCCCCCTCTTTTGCATCTTTCCAACTACTATATTCAAGTCTTTCTTTATCCGCTTCTTCTTTTGTATATATTTCATAGGTCTTAGCCCCTATATCTTTATGCTTAATAGTAATTGTATACATTACTTTGCTTGTTTAACAATATCAGACAGCTTCTTAGCACGATTAGGTGTTTGACGAGCCCATTTAGAATCGAGCATCTCTACACTACAAGCTTCGTAATTACCAAGCCTTAAAAGAGCTATTGTCTTCTTAAACTTAGAAAAACCACCTAATCCTAATTGATAACACATCTCTACCACTACATCTTGTACAGATTCTGGTAAATCAATGACAAAAGGAAACTTCATAGCTATTCTTTTCTTTAAACTGTCAAGCTTTCTAATGAGTATCATTTCTGCTATATCTTCATCCATAACTAAATCTTTTATGGCAAATCCATAGCCTATAGTATCATACCCTTCGGTACACTTGTAGACCTTATCTCTAAAGCCTTCTGATATTTTAACACTTTCAATTAACGACATTTAATACCCCGCTTCATTCATATAATCTTCGGCTTGAGGTGCCGAGGTTTTTTTTCCTCTCAATTCTTGCAAAAAATCTAATAATCCACCAAATCCTTTATCTTGAGCAGGAGAAGGTACAGGTAATCCTAAGTTTTCATAAAAAGAATATTTATCACCTTCTGATGCAATAAGATTTCCATCTGGAGAAACACTAAAAGAAACAGGTGACATGCTATCATAATAATTTTCTCCAAAAGGCAACTCATTATAAGCATCAACAACTGACTGTGGCATTACTTTGCCTCCTGAAAAAAGATGCTGAATAGCAGCTAATTCAATAGGATTAATCTTTCTTCCTGTTAGATTTGTTACACTTTTTTCCATATCATCCATATCACCCATGTATTGGTCGCTGTAAGGACTAAAGTAATCATCTGCGTATTGTTCTTCTAAAAACCTTTCGGGTAAATCCATTTTATATTGTTCCGCCATATTATCTCCTGTTTAATCTAAATCTCCAAGGCCTCTAATCATCCTAAAAAATCTTTCATCTGGACCTTCCATTATATCCATTTCTCTAGAATATGCTTCTGCAGCATCTATGTTTTTTCTTTTTAAAGATAGATACCTTTTAGCCAATTTGTCTTTCATAGAAGGAGATATGTCCATTACTTTTTTATTTCCTACTGTATTTGCTAAAAACTCTCTAAATCCTCTATCTTTTACTATTAAACTATTGAAATTAGCTGCTCTTGCTATACTAGGTTCATACCTTAAAGCTCTTCCTTCAAAAGGTGTACCTGGAGTGTTCATAGCAGAAGCTTTTCTAGATTCCATTTTTTGTAATCCTCTAGCCATACCAGGGTCTCTTTTTGATAGTCTCATTGCTATCTGCCTTTTTAAAGGATTAGAGCCAAAAGGGCTATCGCTTTGGTAACCTAACCCTTTATTTCCTACAAGTGAGCCATAAGCATCTCTTGGAGGCTTTGGATATTCCCCTCTTACCATTTGAGGTTTGTTAAATGTTCCTGTTCTTTTAAAATAATCTAAATCTTTCAAAGTAGGTTTAGAACCTACCTTAACTCCTGGTGTTCCAGGGCTTTTAGTGGGTATACTTTTTGTTGATTGTTTGTATAACTTAGCTGCAGCCTTCTTACCACCTGGGCTTCTAAGTAACATCTGTAAAATCTTTGCTAATGCCATTAATATCCTCTCTTTGCTTTTGATTTATTCTTTCTAGCTACTTTCTTAGCTTTTTTATACGCTTTTATACTAGCCTTTGCTGCTTTCTTTGTATGCTTACGCTGTTTTGCTTTCTTACTAGGCATATATCTCCTTATTTATGCTATTTAGAGGCTAATATACAACATATAAACCAATTTCCAAAAATTTTTATAAAAAAATATGTTACGGGGAGTATGACTAAGGCTTAGACTAAGTGCAGGTGTTATTTATCTAAGTTGTAAATGCATATAGACTAATCTAACACCTAGTCTATACCTAGTCTATATAGACTAAGAATATAATCAAATAAATAAACTATGCAAGAACTTTTTTTTTAACCCTCAGAAACTTGTATAATGCAACCACTTTTGAAAAATTATAACTAGAATGTGAACGCTAGATATACATAGTTGGTACCCGCTTGGTTTTGCGGGCATATGGTTGGAGCTAGGTTGAAAGTTAATCAAACCAAGCGTGTACAACAACCTTCCCCCTAAGGCAATGCTAACAAAAATAAAACAAAGGAGTTATCATGGATAAAATTAAAACAATATTAGCTAAGGTTTGGTTGAACAAGAAAGATGTTTCAACAAAGTTTGTAGATGATGAGCAGAAAGAGATTAGAGGTTATACCTTTAGGTCACTTGATGTAACTCAGATTGACAAAGAGTTACCTAATCTACAAGCTGAGGCATCTAAACTTGATATGACTGTAAGATTTGGGAAAGGTCAGTTGGAGTATGGGAACGCTTGCGATTTCTATAACAACAAGCCTATTAGAAAGTCTTACCTGTATATAGGCAAAGATGCCAGAGAAGAGAAATCTGTAGATATATTAGATGCTCTTTAGAACTATTAGAGTGATTATCCTGCGTATATGCGTGGGATAATTGCTCTTTATTATATATATCTTACACATAAAGGTAAATGTTGTAGGATACAAGTATTATTAAAAATGTGCCTTTTTCAAGTGCAAATGTGTAGTTATACATAGCAAGGTTTGCACATTAATCCTTGCTTATAATTTAAAAATAGGAGGTAAACAATGGTAGATATAATAATAGGATTTTTAATGGTATCAGCTGGATTCTGGCTTTTAATATTCGCCATGCATTCAATGATTGATATAATTAGTAAATTCAAAAACAAGAGGTAAATATGATAAATAAAACGATAACAAAAAAGTATGCAGGTGGATTAATAGTAACAGTATTTAAGTATAGTGATACCAAGCAGGTGAAAAAAGAAATTATTGGTATTAAAAACTTAAAAGAAGCCGTCAATGTGGCGACAATATAAATTCACACCTGCTTGGAACAAGGTACAATGGATTCATTGGGCTACTAATAAGTGGCCTAATGAGTCTGTTAGTAAATTCAAGCGGATGCATAAAAAACAATTAATAGCTATATATCATAGCATTAACTAATTATAACATTAAGAAGAGAGCCAATAACTGGTCCTCCCTTCCAAGTACAGAGGTGTAAAAACCAGAAGTCGCTGAAGGGGAAAATAAGTCCCGAAACATAGGAATGAAAGGCAAAGGAATATGTGAGGCTCTCTTTTTAATATTCTGTAGTAAAATACCCAAAAAAACTTGACAATAAATAAGGAGGTAAATATGGATAATTTACAGCTTAAAACACCTGTAAGTGAATGTAGTTTCACAAAGAGAACACAAACAGTTTTAAAAGATGCAGGTGTAAAATATTTAGAAGAATTATCAAATATGTATAACACTAATATGTTAATAAAAAATATTCGTTTATGGAAGAATGCAGGTCGTAAAACATTAGTAGAAATAGAACAAAAAATAAAGAAAAAAGGTTTGAGTTACTATCATGTAAAAGAATCTGATGAAATAAATTACAGCGAAGAAGATAAACAAATTAGAATATTACAAGGCTGCGTAAAAGCATTAGCAATGATATCAGAAAGATTAGATACAGCTTTTGAAGCAATAGAAGTATTACAAAAGCGTGCTATGAAGGAAGATAAAATAAACATGCAAGACTACGCAAATAAACTATTAAAACTGGAGGAATGATGACTGAAACAATATATGACTTATTATGGATAACAAAGAGCATTATGGCTATAATACTTATGTTTTTTGCTATGATGTGTTCGTGTAAATATTTAAGAAAAGGAGGTCAATAATGAGCCCAGAAGAAGAAAGAACATTTGATATGGGAGCAGAACTACACAGACTAAGTGATAAAATAGATAATATTTATAAGAATAATATTGTTATTCCTAAAAAAGTATTATGGAGAAAAGATGGTGAATCATACGATTATCAAGAAATGAGAAATGAGTTTGAATATCAAGTAAAATACTTAAAGGAGAATCCTATGTTAACTGAAAGACAAAAACGGTTGTTCCAAGAAGATAAACATACATTAATAGATATGATTATATCTCTTGAAGAAGATGTGCAATTTCTAAAGAATGAAATTCTTTTAGAGAAAGAAACACGATTGAAAGCAGAAAAAGCACATATTAAAGCTCAAGAAGAGATAGACATGCAAAAGTTAGATAAAAACGATAAGCCTTTAAGATTAACGCCTATACAAAAAATAAATCTTGAAAGTATGTTAAAAACAATAATGTCAGGAACAGATGAAATACATGAGGCAGAAAAGAAAGAGGCTAAAGAAGCAGGTTCATCAGGAATAGATAAGGCAGTATCTGCAGAAATACAAATGGTTAAAGAGATTAAAAAAGCCCAAGAAAAAGCAAATAAAGAAAAAGAGGCTAAAGAGGAGGGAGAAAATGGTTCGCTCTAACTACATAGGTAGTGCATGCGATTGTCATATGAATACAACAGAATACAATGCGTATCAAGCGTTTATGAAAGCAACATTTCATTGCATACTCTGTGAAGATACACATTACAGTAAAGATGGACAACCTCATTCATTGTGTCAAATAGATGACAGCATAGACTACCCTGAGGATTGGGATTTTGTATGAAAAATATAATGATTAGATACAATGTTGAAATACCTCAAGAAGATATAGATAAAATATGTAAGTACTGCAAATGCGGTAGAAGAGATGTAGAAGTATCAATAAGAGACAAAGCTGAACTAGCAGGTCGATTAACAATAAACGACTTTGTAAAAGGCTTTATAACAATAAACAAAAAAGGAGAAGAATAGTCATGGCTAATTCAAACCCAGAAATAAACCTATCATCGTATAAGAATGGTAACATATTAACTAAAACATCAGCGTATGCAACTTTAGGCGATGTATTAACAGCCGAAGGTATTGCAATGACTGAAGCATCTATTGACATTTATGATGTTAATGGACAGGACAAGCCAGGAAGACCTGGAACAGTTCTAGCACAAGGTGATACAGTGCAAATAGTTAGAAAGTCTAATAAATCTGGTATTGTAGCGTAAGACCTAATGAAGCCCAAAGCCAAAGCTACTAAGTAGCAGAGCTTAGCGCAAACAGTAGGATTATTGTGAGCAATTGGAAAGAGAGAGATGTAAGTCTTGAGGAGAAACTCATCTGGATGGGACAAGAGCATTCTCTCTCTTTTCTTAACGATAAGGATAATAAAATGGAATATACATACGAAAATAAGAACAACGATTGGAATGGAAACTTAGAACAACAAGTCTGTATGAAAATATCTAAACCATTAGAAACTTTACAAAATGTATTTAATGAAATGAAAAAAGAATACATAAACGAAAGAAATGAATTGACAGATGGTTATATAGAAGAATATGGAGATGATGGCATAACTATGATGGAAGAACGGTTTCCTAAACCAATTAACATAGATGAGCTGACAAATCAAGCTAAAATAATATCTAAAAAGTATGAAATATATGGAACTACAAAATATGGAAGTAAAATTGGATTTTTATTTAAAATACCTAATGTAAGAGTTCGATGTAGAACATATATTAATCTTGGTGACTATTATTGTTGGTTTTATAAATGGGGTATGAATGATATGAGAGTAGAAATATATCAAGCATATGAAGACGATAATGGAATAAAAGTGTTCAATTACGGTCAGTATCAGCATCCTCACATATCAGGGCGTAGTCCTTGCTTAGGTAGCTATGAATCACCTATAAGAAATTGTTCGGGACATTTTAATATAGTAGGCTTAATAAACAATGTTAAATCATATTTGAATTCTTACTATGGAAGAAGTGTTTATCAAGCAGGAAGTTACTATAAACCGATAAATATAAGTGTTCCTAACTTAGATATGATAGAAACATGGAAAGGTAGAAGTTTTAACTTTAGAAACTACAAAGATTACTATCATAAAGACTTTGCTTATAGACCTGGTGATAAAGAATACAAAGCACTAATAGAAGAATGGAACAGCAAATTCTTTGACAAAAAACATACAGTAACTATTAGCCCAAATGTATTATGGTATTACTTAAGAAGATATGGTGTTGGTCAAGCTTATTATGGAGCAGATGCTAACGCAGCTACAAAAACAATGATTGTATTAAAACATTTTAATTTAGACAATTATTGGAAAGCTTTCTGTGTATTAGCTAAATATCTAAATAATGTAAAGAATCAACCATCAATACTAACTAAGCTTTCAGACACGTATCAAAATATATATGCAAAAATGATACATCATGTAATTAATTATAAAGAAACAGAATATTACATAGGTTATGGAAGAGGTAGAGTTACACCTGATACAGCTGAATCAGAAATAATGCTGGTAAAGAATGTATCTGAAATAAAAGATATTCTTCAACCATCTTCATCTAATGTTTGGGATAGATTTTATCTACAAGGAGCAAATGATTTCTATAAAGAAATTAGCGAATTTAAAACAATTGAAGACCTGCATAATCAAAAAGAAGACAGGGAATCAAAAAGAATTGGCAAAGCTCTTAAACTTATAGATGAAACAATTCCTAAATATAAAGAATGGAGAGATGCATACAGTAGAAAAATAATAATACACCTAGATAAAGAGAAAAGGAGATTAACAAATGGACTTAACAATATCATACAAAATTCAAATGCAAATCAATTATCTTTTGAAGCGTTTTCCCGAGACTGAATGGTCAGGACCTGCATGGTATAAACTTAAAGAAGATATATGGAATTTAGTATATTTTAAACCTATAGATTTAGGTAGTCATAGTGCTACAGAATTTGAAGGCGATGATTTGCTAAAAGTTATGAAAGAAGTTCAAAGTAAGGTACCTATAACAGGATGTCATCAAGGAATCATACATTCACATCATGGTATGGGAGCGTTTCACAGCGGAACTGATGATACAGAGCTTAAAGAAGGAGCAAATAGAGTAGGATATCCATCTTTAGTAGTAGCTCATACAGGAGCGCCCTTTGCTTTTAAATACTCTTATGAAGACCAGTTTGGAAATATTCATTTAGAAAAAGGTAAAGTTAAAGTAGAGCATGCTGAATACGAACCTCATAAAGAATGGATAGAGGAAGCTGATAAAATAGAGAAAGAAGCTAAATCTAAAGCACCTTCGTATGTAACATATAATAGGCATCAAGGTAATTTATGGGGAGGAAGCTCACAAAATGTAGCCAGATATGATGGTTGGGGAGCTCTTATAAACCAAGATGAAGTAGAGTATAACACAGAGTATGAAAAAATGCAGAATGCTAAAGAGTTATACAAAGAAGGTAAAATGTCTAAGAAAAAGTATGAAAAACGTAAAAAGAAATGGGAAGAATATGAATCAAACCATTTTGGAGTTATATAATGCTTAGATATCTTAGAAATAAAGACCTTATTAATCAATCTTTTCTAGGGGAGGTAACAGTAATAGGGGCTGGTGGAATAGCATCGGCCCTTGTTACTATATTAGCTCAAATGGGATTTAAAAAGTTTCACATTTGGGATAATGATAAACTGGAAGAACATAACTTGAGTACAACAGCTTATCCTGAGCATCTTTTAGGTATGTATAAAGTTGAATGTGCTACTGTATCAATAAATCAGTTTAATGAAGAAGCTGATATAACACAGTATGTAAAAAGATGGGAACCAGGAGATTATTTATCTAATATAGTATTATTAACTCCAGACAACATGGAAACACGCTTAGATGTACATATGGATTGGAAGCGAAATAAAAATAGAAAAGCTCTAATAGATATGCGTATGGGTGCGTTAACAATGGAAGTTATTTCAGTAGATAAAGATAATGATATATTTGGAAAAACTTGGAAACCAAGTAACAAAATATCAGATGAGGCATGTACTGCAAAGCATACAATATTTACTGCAAATGTAGTAGCTGGATTAGGTGCAAGTCAGCTATTTAATGTGTTGCATAATAGGTCTTATTGGCAGTATATTAGGCAGTCGTTGGCACCTCTTTCCTTCGGAAGAGAGTATCCAATTAATAAAATAAACAATGAGGTAGAAAATGGCGCTAAAGAAAGCGAAAGTAAAACCAGTGTCAGTAAATCCCAGCATAATGCTATTGTACGGACCACCTAAGGTCGGCAAAACAACTATGCTAAGCAAACTTAATGATTGCTTGATTATTGATACAGAAAGTGGAAGTAACATGGTTTCTGGTTACATCCATAAAGTAAACAATAGAAAAGAACTCATAAACCTCGTTAAAGAAGCTAAAGATGGGCACGAATACAAATACTTTGCTATAGATACTATAGACAAAGTTGTTGATTGGGCTGAAAAAGCAGTCTGTCAAGAGTATGAAGTGCCTTCTATAGCTGATTTATCGTTTGGTAAGGGTTATGCTCTAGTAAGAGAAAAAGTAATGAATACTATTCATGCGTTTAGAGATTGTGTAGACCATTTAATAATAATAGGCCATAGAAAAGTGGCAAGAGCAATAGTAGATGGAAAAGCAATTGTAGAACCTGAAAGTTTAGACATTACAGGTAAATTAAAAAATATGATTATGTCTGATTGTGATGCAATAGGATATGTTCATAGAGAAGAAGAAAAGCTATTAGTTTCTTTTAAAGCAAATGAGTCAGTAGAAGCTGGCAGCAGATGCGAACACTTAAAAGGAAAAATAGTTGATTTTGAATGGAAAAACATATATAAATAGGAGAAAGTGCTATGGCAATAATAAAACCAACTTCAAAAGGAAGTTCAGGTGGTGGTAATTTTTATGGTATATGCGATATCGAAGTCTTAGGATTTAACGATAAAAGCTCAAACTTTGAATGGGCTGACATATACTTAGAGGTTATCGTAAAACAAAAAGGTAGTGATTACACAAAAACGATAAGATTAGCTGGTTCTTTAGAAAGGGACCCAGATGGCTCCGTTAAAGGTGGCTCTGTATTGAATAGACTATACCACTTCTTTGATGTGCTAGGATGTTCATGCGGAATTAACGCCCAAGGTAAATGGGAAACAGAAGACGGACAACCCATCGATGATATAGCTAAATATCTAACTGATAAACACTCTATAGGCTTCAATTCAGAACCTACCAATTTTCCATATCTTGCATACGTATATAAGGAAAAGCCTAAACAAGTAGGTGGAAAAGTCTTTACAAGAGTTCATCATAAAATAAATGTTAATACTGAGGAAGGTAGAAGAAAGCTTGCAGATGATATTAAATGGTTTAAAGATAAAGGTTTCATAAAAGAAGCATCTTTAGAACAATCATCTCATGCATCTAAAGAAGAATTAGATGAAGTTTTCGGAAACGATACTTTAGGTAACATGTAATGAACTACATTGAGATAGCACAAGGGAGTCCGAGAAATCGTGGCTCCCTAATTCTCAAGAAAGACCTATTAAAGTATATTAATCCCAATGTTCCTTTGTTTAGAAGTATTTATCTTTATGATAAAGATGCGTACAAATATTCAAAAGAAAATGGTGGACTAAAAGATTACTTTGGTAAAAGAGATATAGATAACATAATACTTGATATAGATAAGGGGAAAAGCTCAGATGAACATACAAGAGAAAAAGCCATTTCAATGGTATACAGACTTGAGGAGTTTGATGTTTCGCACAAGAGCATCCAATGTTATTTTTCAGGTTCTGGATATCATATTTCTATACCTAATAGTTGTTTTGGTTTTATATGCAGCGATAATATTCATTATATTGTCAAGAATACAGTAGGAAAACTATTTCCTGAAGTAGACAATAGTATATTTATGAGAACTGGTATATACAGAATTGCTCATACAGTAAATAAAAAGACAAATCTATATAAAATACCTATAAGTGTAGGTGAGTTGTTTGATAAACGTATAGATTTTAATGAATTAGCATCTAAAAGCAGAATAGGATATGCTTACTCTGAAAGAATAGGCAATAACGAAATGCAAAAATACATTGTTAATGAGGCACCACGAGTAAAACAAGCTAATAAAGTAATAGAACCATTAGATGTAGTACCCTGTGTTCAAAGAATGCTACAAGCTGGACCTCAAGAAGGCAATAGAAATCAAACATTAATGAGAATTGCATCCCATTGCTCAAGGCATGGAATACCTTCTGAATATGCTAAATCAATGATTTTACATTGGAACAATAACAGTTTAAATGAAAATGAAGTCATTGAAAAAGTAGAATACACATATAACAGAGGATATAAATATGGATGTCAAGACTCAATAATGCATGCAAATTGCCAAACTAGATGTATTTATTTCAAAAGAAAAGACTATTTAGTAGATGTAAAGAATGCAGAACAATTGCAAAAGGATTTAGAATTTAGATTAACAACTGATTTTAGTGGTAAAACATTAGACTTGGCTAAATCTTTAGGATTAAATGTAGATTGTGAAATATATCCAGGTGAATTGGTTACTATATTTGGGCCAACAGGCTCAGGAAAGACAACTTTTGCTCAAAACTTAGCGTTAGGAGTAGATTTTGTTAATGATGCTATTAATATAGATAGTCAAATACCTTGCTTATATTTATCGCTTGAATTATCAGCCTGGTATATGCATAGAAGAAACCTACAAATAGTAAGTGGTTTAGATAAGGACCAAGTTACAGAAAACTTTGAAAAAGTATATGCTTTACATAAAGAAAAGATAGAGCATTTATCAATACAAACTGTGGCTCCAAATTTAGACCAAATACAGCAAAAAGTAAGAGAATTGCAACCAGCCGTAGTAGTTGTCGACTATATCGACTTAATCAGTACAAATTCACGGTATATGGGCGAATATGAGCAAATTAAACAAGTTTCTCATTATCTTTCTAATTTAGCTGTAAACATGGACATAATAATAATTCAGATAAGTCAGGTGAGTAGAGATTACAGCCGAAACGAAGCATTAGATTTGTATGCAGGAAAAGGTTCTGGTGCAATAGAGAATGCTAGTCGTAAAGTAATTGGCTTAAATGGACAAGCAAATGATAGTGTTAAATCTGTTCATATGTATAAGAATACAGATGGTGAGTTATTTGACACAGAAGTTGTTTGGCAGCCTTCATTTAGATTTAGGAGACAATAATGATAAAACCAGGCTTATTAATGTGGATATTCAAAGACGAAAAAACATTCTATATAAGATTCTTTAGACTATTTGGCATAGGAGTAGAAAATGTCAATACAGATATAGGTAAAGGAGTTAGACTCTTATTAGGATTTATGAGCTTTGAATTAGGATTACATATAATAAAAAGAAGGGGTGTATATGTCGAGAGAGTCAAAGACAGTAAGAGTCCTCAGGCATTTGCTTAGTGGACTTAAACTAACACCTATGGAAGCTTATCGAAGCTACCATACAATGCGATTAGGTGCCATAATACATACATTAAGAAATGGATATAAAGGTAAAAGCTATAATATAGTCAACCTAAATCCAAATGGAAAATATGCGGAATACCAAATCAAAGAGAACTAAAAGAAGAAAAATGGATTGGGAGGGGCTTTACATGAAAAAGCTCCTTCCTATTCATAAGAATCATTCTAAAAAGATTTATCATCGTATGATGAAAAAATCATCTACACTTAAATCATCATTGAAAAGGAGAAGCAAGGAATATGAGGTTGAATTTAAAATATCTCTTACAGAAATTAGGAAATTACTTTATAAATCTTACGGAAAGTCATGTGTATACTGTAGCACTACTTTGGTTGTCAGCAATATGGCTTGCGACCATATCATTCCTCTTAGTATGGGGGGCGGTTCAATTCCTAATAACTTACACATAGTATGTGGAAGATGTAATACTAGAAAAGGACCATTAACACATAAAGATTATAAAAGTTTATTAAAAAGTCTTGGAAAACTTCCTGAGGATGTAGTAAAATACGTACTCAGAAAATTAGCTAAGTCTGAAGTATTTTAAAATTGGTGATAGTATAAAAACTTCTTAAATCGTAGAGCTTTATTCGTAAAGTGCATGTAAATAGATTGCCTGGCTGAAAGTTGCAGGAATCACCATAAAATTAGGGCAGGGAACCTTCCATATTCCTCTGAATATAGCAAACACTCTCTACTCTCTGCCCGAATATTTGGGAAGTAAAATATGTTGTTTAATTAATTAACTAATAGTTATAAAATGACTTTGTTAAGAACAATATCTCGTCGAAAAGATGCTTCCCATTAAATTAGTAAGTACACGGTTGACAACACCGATAAAGTTAGGAACCTTCTTGCGTGAGCATTAGGGGGGCCAATTAAACACTCCATAGTGTTGACGTAACAGGTTAATATTTTCCCTTTACACGTTTCCTTTGTGGTCCTTTAAAACCTAACTTTTGTACTTGCTATATATACTTAGAATTTGTTAAATTAAGAGTCCTATGTTTGAAACTAAAGAATGTTTTTCATGTGGACAATTAGTAAATGTATTTGATTGTCATTATCAATGCGCAGCCTGTGGTTACGCAGAGAATTGACATGATATATCAGGTCGGTACGGCTTGAAAAAGAAAAAAGATGTCGTCAAAGTCAAAAAAAGAAAAAGTAGCAGAAAAAAGGTTAAAATTATACTTGAAGAAGAAGTATGGTAATTCTAAACCTTCTGGATTAGTCACCCAGAGCTATGATAAATGGTTGAATTATTTTAATGAAACAATTAGTAATAGAAGAATTTCTAAATAAAAAAGATATATTGTTATGATAGAGTCTTTAAAAGAGTCTATATCTAAGTATTCTCCTAAAATTGAAAGAAATGATGGTGATGAAAGATGGTATAGAATACCAGGAGAAACTAAATGGCTTCCATCAGTTACAACAATGATAGGAAGTGTATTAAACAAAGGAGAAGGATTTGAAAAATGGTTAGGAGATAATCCTAGCTATGATATAGCTTGTGAAAAAAGAGATAAATCTGCCGAATTAGGAACATTAGTTCACGACCAATGTGAAAAGCTTTTAAAGGGCGAAACTATTATAGAAAAGCAAAATAAAAGCGTTATGAAAAGATTGATGAGTTTTGTTGCTTGGTATAGGTCTAAAAAACCAATAGATGTAATAGCTACAGAATTAAAATTAGTCCATAAAAATGTTCCTTATTCAGGTACACCTGATATAGTTTGCTATATAGACAATAAATTATGTTTAGTAGATATAAAAACAGGAGCTCCTTACGAATCGCATCAATTACAATTAACCTCATATAAGACTTTATGGGACAATATATTTCCCAATCATACAATAGATAAAATGTATGGATTATATTTAAAGGATACTTGGATTTCTAAAATAGAACCTAATTTTAAAGAATATAAATATTGCCCTGAAGAAGTTGAATGTGTTTATAAGCTTTGGAAATGGCAAAAAGGTGGCAATCCAAGGCCTAAAAACGGCTATCCTTTACACAATTCATTTAAATTGCAAGGAATTAATAGTGAAAAACCAATCGAAGAAATCTTGTAGAAAACTAACATTAGAAGAAGAATATGCTTTTGAACATAAAGCTCGTATAAAAGCAGAAGATTACATATCTGAATTATGGGAAATGCACGCAGAGCTCGAAAATGAGGTGAATAGGCTACAATCTATCATTAATAATGGTAAGTACCCAGATAAAGAAAAAAAGCCTTTAAAAAGCACTATAGGGCTAAATAAAAGAATTAAGCAAATAACTGATTGTAAAGAAACAACTGAAAACAATTTATCAAAAATAATAAGGAGAACATTCAAATGATAAAAACTATAGTATTTTTAAGTATATTTAACTTTATATTTAATGCTTCTATAAATGCAATAAATACAGATTATGGAGACTCTATTAGAGTAAGAAAGTATCATACTAATGGAGAGCTAAAAGCAACAGGAATAAAGATAAATAAATTTAAAGATGGAAAATGGAAACACTTTGATGAAGACGGTTATTTAAAAAAAATAGAGATATATAAAAAAGGTCGCAAAGTAAAAACATTAAGTATAGGTGATACAAAATGAAATCAAAGCCAAGCAAACCAAGTAAAAAAGATTTTCAAAGACAAATAGGAGAAATGGGAAACGGATTAAACTTTCTATTTCAAGAACTTGGAAGATTAAAAGGTAATTTAGGTGGATTAGAGAATATAATTATGTTCTATGCTGAGTTTAAAAATGAAAGAGTTGAGTTTGAAAAGTTCTTAGAAGATAAGATAAAAGAGCAAGAAAAAGAAGATGCTAAGTCTAAAGATTTAGCTGATTCTAACTCTAATAATAAAAATAAATAGGTAAATAATGGTGAAATTAAGGCTGGTATACGCCTTCTTTTCTGACATCTTTAGCCATTCTACTTATACCATACATAGGAAATCCTGAGAATTTATCTATAAGCATCATGGGGTTTTCTATTAAATTGTTTTTAGCCCAAGGGGAAAAGTCTTTTATAATCCTACCAAATGGAGCCATTGTATATATATGATAATTAGCAAATCTATTCCAATCATCAGCTATAAAAGAATCTATTCCTGCTAAAGGTAATCTAAATATAGGTGGAGTAATTACTTGTAATGGAGCTACACTCTTAGGCCATGTTCCCATAAAAGCTCTATCTCTTTCTTTATCATTTCCAAATATCCAATCTGCTGTATCTTGTATCCAACTCCAAGGAGCTGGTAAAGCTGTTTCAAATATTGAATACATAAATACATTACCAAGAGCAAATACTAATAAATCAAGCTGCAATGTTCTTTTAAACTTTTCAAATGCTGGAGTACCCTCTTTTAAGCCAAATATTTTAGCTTCTCTTCTAACATCGTTTCTAAATCTAACAGCATTCCATTGCCATAATTGAAAACGAGTCATTATTTTACCTAATGCTGTTCTTGCAAATGCTGGTCTATAAGGTGCAGAGTATAAAAACTGTGTAGCCTGAACACCTTTTTTAGCTTGTTCAATTAAAAATGGATGGTCTACATTCTCTATAGCTCCATCAAATCTTTTCCAAGCTTGTACATAATGAGCCATAAAAGCATGTCTTCTAAGCATCATTTCTGGTTTAGACATAAATTGAGAAGCTACTTGCATTAGTGATTTACTTAGTTTGTGTTTATCCATTAAATCAGCTAATTCTCTTCTTCCTATTTTTCCTTCAGATGTCATATTTTTTATAACATCGTTCATAAATTCTTGTTTACCTTGAGCTCTTACTTCAGGGTTAATACCCCATTCATGTCGCATAAAATCAGGAACAACACCATGTTTAACGATAAATCTGTTTATATCATCTTTAGTCTTAAAAATTTCAGGGTCTATTCTTTTTAAATAGTTTAAATCCATTCCTTGCTTCCAATTATTTAACCCAGCACTTTGAATTGTATGCAAACTACCACCAAATACGTTACCCACAGCTGATTTAGGATGTGCAAGTAAAGATGCTAATTCAAATTTAGCCTCCATATTTGATATTCTTGTAAGCATTTGGTACGGAACTTCTTTCATTAATTTATTTAAATTAGGATATTTTGTCTTATCTTGTATCAATTTATCTTTAATAGTTTCAAGTTTTTTCTTAACTCTATTATCAGCCCACCAATAATAAGGTGTACCTTTTAATTTCATTCCTGGGTCTTCATATATTCTTTCAGGTATAATAGAAGGATTACCCATAGCATCCTGAGCGTATAGCTTTAAAAAGTTTTCCCATTTTTGTAATAAAGTAAATTTACTGCCATCTCCAAACTTTTCTTTATGCCAGCCTTTTTTTACAGCTCTTTTATTAAACTGCTGTATAATGCTTCTGGTAAATATCTGATTCATTTGATTAAAATATGTATTAGAAACATTTCTAAGGTAAACTTCATAAGATGGATGCTCTATAGAATATCCAGGCATATGCACTTCACGAGACATAGCATTACCTAATTTTTGATTAGCATCCCACCATTTTATAGATTCTTGGCTTATTTTTTTCTGTTCTAATATTTCTTGAGCAGCTCTATCATAGGCATCAAATATTTCTTGTCCAGGCTCAAGCCAATCTCCTGTTAAATTATGAGTTCTATACATAAGTTTTTTCATTTCTTCTTTTTTATCAGTTTTATTTAAGGTTCCATCTTTAGAAATAGCTTCAAGCTGTCTTTCCATAGCTTTAAATGCTTCTTTTCTACTGTGAAACATATGAGGAAAATATGTATTAAACTCCATAGGGTCAGTCTTTCTAAGCGTAGTTTTAGCCAATTTATCCATAACAACTTTATATTGAGGTAGTATTTTATTTGTTTTAGGGTTTCTAGGTAATAAATCAATCATCATAGACCTAGCTACTTGTCTTAATCCATCAATACCAAAATCAGTAGGTATAGGCTTTCCTTGTTTATATAATTTTGTCATATCAGAAATAAATTCTTGCCATTTTATTTTAGGCTCAAGGCCTTCTAAATCATAAGTTTCACCTGTTTCATATTTTTTTAAGGCTTCAGGCTTACCCGCAATAACTTCAAAAACTTTTTCATTAGATTTAGCATAAACATCTATAATTCTATCTGCTATTTGTTCACCTGTAAGTTTTTCTCTAACTCCTTCAGGTGAAGTGATAGAATAAGTTTTACTTAAAGCTAATTGCAAATCCTTATCTTTTAATATTTCTTGATAATCTCTTTCATATTGAGAAGATTTAGCAACTCTTTCTGGTCTAGATTTATGTTTATTTTGACCTAAAACTTTATATCTTAAAGGTCTTTGCATTTTTCTGACAGCATATTTTCTAAGCAATTCTCCACCAGTTACATTTTCAACATAAAAAGATAGCTCTGCATTTATTTTATTTGTTAGGCTTTCTCCTAATTCAGTAGACTTTTCTCCCATTTTACCTATCCAATCTTGTATAGTATCTAGCCACCATGTAGGTTTTCTAACAGTCCCTTTTTTTAATTCGCCTTTTTCTTTAAAATAACCTTCTTCTTTTAACCATAAAATATCATACTTCATCATTTCTCTAGTTATAGATTTAGGAAATAACATCCAATATCTTCCTTTCATATCAGGAGCATCTTCAGCAAATAGTTTTTGCCACAAACTACCACTTCTAAAGTCTTTAAACAGATTATTCATAGCTATATAATCTTGTTTATTCATTTCAACTAAATTCTTTTTAAAGTAATAACGAGTGATTTCGTTTAGATTAATACCTTCTTTATTATGATAATAGTGTAAGTTTTCAGCTAATTCATGTATAACTTTTATATCTTCTTTTGGAAGTTTGCCTTTAACAGCTCCTTCATATTGTTCAATTTCTACTAAATTGTCTTCAATTAATGGGACTTCTTTGCCTTCAAACTCAATAGTTTTTTTATCTAAGGTCTTAGCAGTTTCTATTCTATCGTCAATTACTTTTTTAGTTTCTTTAAAAGCACTTGATGTTAACTCTGAATATTTTCTTAAAAATTGCGCTATAGAACCTCTTGCAACTGCATCAGATGCAAATCCTAATTTAGTCATGCTAGTGTTAGCTCCAGCATTACTATACCAATGTTTTAGATTATTATTTTTTATAGCTATTTCTTTAGATTTTTCTTGTCTATTATAAGAACCTAATAAAAAGTAGTCAAATAACCGTCTTTCTTGTGCAGTTTTTAATGTTTTTTTATAATTTGATATTGCATTATCAGTAGCAAGTTGGTCCATTTTAGCAGAAATTTCACCTTCTACAGGTTTAGCCCCTGCTTCTTTTTGCAATTCACTAACAGCTTCACCTAATTCAGCTATTTCTACATCTTTGCTTGCAGCTTCTTCTTTAGAATAATGTCTTTCTAAGTCAAGCCTTTCTTTTGCCATTAAATAACTGTTGTTTTTAATTTCGTCAGCTGCTTTATGAATACGCTTTATAACATCGTTAGTAAATATTCCTTTGTTTTTATTTATATAGCTAGTAATAAGGTCTAAGCTAACCATATCATGCATATCATTTGTTAGTATAAAATCTTCTGCTCTTACTATAATTTCATCTAATATTTCTTTCTTTTCTTTTACAGAAATTTTACCTTCTGCTAAATCCTTATTAAATTGTTCAGGAGTATCGTCTTTATGTCTTTTATAACCTAATCCTTTCATAAAAGCATTAAATTTAACAGCATCATTAGCTATAGCTTCTCTCCCTACCCATCTTTCATTTTTATAATCATATTCTTTACCTTCTATATATGCTTTATAAGTTTTATCTAATGCTTTTTTAACATAGATATTTTGCGGAATAGTAAATGTCGCTCTACCCATAACATCAGCTAGCCAATTATTTTCTTTGTTTATAACATTCATTTTAGAATAAAGTTCAGTTAGCTTATCAAGGTCTATTTTGTTTAATATGTTATCGCTCCATTTACCTGTAGCTTTAAGTAATTTAGCTTGTTTACCTTGTATATTATGTATATCTGAATCAGCATAATCTTTAATAAAATCTATTTTACTTCTTATTTCAGACTCTTGCCACATTTTTCCTTCTTTATAGTTTTTACCATAAAGTGCAGAGTTCATTTCCATATAATTCTTTACAAGACCCCCTCTTAATTTCCATATAGGGTCAGATTGATTTTTATCAGCCTTAAATAATTTGTAAAATTGGTCTGCATTTTTAGCTACAACTTTGCCCTTTGAATCAGTTACTTTATCTATAGCAAAATAACTGCTATGCAATTCTTTAAAATAGTCATTATATTTTTTTAAACCACCTGTATCCATAGGGTCTGAACCAAAAGCAGTCATGGATGCAGATAACCGTCTAGCATAATCAAGCCATTCTTTTTCATTTCTAGCTTTTATAGTAATAGTATATTCAGGATTATCTTTTTGATTGTAGTCAATAAATTTAAATGTATCTACTCCTTTTTTACCAGAAGATATAAGGTCATGTGCGCCTTTCATTGTTTGGGTCATACCTACAATACCACCTAGTTGAGAACGAGCATCCACAACTCTTTCTGAAATTGTTCTTCTTACTGAAGGAGCATACATCCATACTTGTTCTTTAGCTGCTTTTTTAGCATAACTTTCTTGACCAAGAGTTAATAAATCTTCCATAGTCATATTAGCATGTAAGCCATCAGGTCTATTTACCATACCTTTTTTATTATCAGGAATATATTTAGCATATTTATCCTGCTCTTTAGATGCTTTACGTTTTGGAGCCATCTCATCTATTAATTTTACTAATCTCTCGGCATGATTATCTTTAGCACGAACACCTTTTCGTTTAACAGTATATTTTAAAGTCTTTCCTTGTAACTTTCCAGATTTTAAATCTTTTAAAATAGCGTCTCTTTTAGTAGGTAGAAAACCAACATCACCAGTTCCTCTTAACCAAGCTTCATATCTATTTATAGCATCTGGTATACTTTCCGCTCTAATAAATCCTTGCCTTTTATAATAAGAAGGACTATTATCATACACTTCTGGAATTACAAATGGATTTCCGTATTTAGAACCTCTCATAACAGATATACCTGTATCTGCTATTTTAGTTTTAGGCATTCCTAAATTGTCATATTCTTCTCTTGTTAAATACTTGTACTCTCCATTTATCTTGTTTTTGCTAACATACTGAACATATTCTTCTTTATTAGCAGCAAAAGCATCTTTCCAAGACTTTTTCATTCCCTTACCATTTCCAGCGGCATCTTTACCACCAAAATAAATAAATGCTTCATCACCATCAAGGTCAGCTCCACCCATAGCTCTCATAGCTCTAGGATGAACAAGTACTCCATGACCATCTCTACCAGTAAAACCTCCAAATTCTAGTATTTGAGCACCTGAAACTGAGTCCATAGGAACCCTTATAAGCATAGCTCTAAATATTTCCTGTAATTCTTTTTCTAATCCTTTTCTTTTAGAAGGGTCTTTAGCATAATTCCAAAGTTCGCCTAAAGTTTTTATTGGCTTACCGTCTTCTCCTTTTACCTCCAAGTGAGTTTCTAAAGGCATTTTTTTATATCTATTGTCTAAAAAGAAAATATCATCTCTTTTTTGCAGTAAAACTAAATTAGGATTAACATTATCTAAATCTATCATTAAAGCTTTATCATAAGGTCTCATTCTAGCTGCAGCAGAATTACCTGCTTTAGGTTTAGCAATATGGCTTAGTATATAATTTTTCATAACAGCAACTCTAAAAGGCCTAATCCATTTGTGTGCATAAATAGGAGAAGTTTGTACATCTTTTTTCTTAGCTATACTAACACCTACATCTATCAATCTATCAGTTATTGTATTAAAATCATCTATTTCTTGCATATATTCTGATAAATCATCTTCTTTAGTTCCATTTTCTTTAGCTTCTGATACAGCTATTTCTTTATTTAATTTTAATAATCTTTGATAAGCTGCATCTGCAAAAGAACTTCCTTCGCTAGAGTTTACAACTTCAAGTAACTTGTTAATTCCAATTTTTTCTATATTATTTAAAAGTTTAGCTTCCTTACTTGTAGTAGGATTAGCCATATAATCTGTTAAGGCATCATTCCATTTCTTTTCGCCTATATAAGATTTATATATTGTTTCACTAAATACATCTTCTATTATTTCATTTGGTATAGGTTTATATGCTGTCCTTGAAGATAAAGCACTAAACATTTGTTTGGGTATTCTAGCTAAATGTTTAACCATATTGTTGTTATTTTTTACACTATAATTATATTTTATATGAGAAGGGTTTAAAGAATAAACAGGTGAATTAAGAGATAATTCTTTTTTATTTAACGTATAACTACCAATTTTCCTTCCACCTATTTGTTTAGCAGAAGATTCATGAATAATATAATGAATACCATTCTTTTCCATAAAATTACTTAATTTATCTCCTGCCTTGTGAAACATAAATTTGCCATATAAAGCTCCTAAATTAGCATCTGGAGATACTATAAATGCTTTATTTTGACCTGATGATACATGGCCTGCATCTTTATTATTATAGTCTATAGCTTTATTAGTACCTATGATAGCACCATCAACTATCTCATTATAAAGTTTTGCTTCAAATTCTAGTAGTTTTTCTCCATGAGGAGCTAAATCATCAATATCTTTAATAACTATATACTTAAATGTATTTTCTGTGCCTTTTATATCTTTACCTTTAGAATTTTTTAAAGGTTGTGTAAAAATTTTATCACTAGCAAGTTGTGCATTAGCAAACTTTTGACTTCCACTCCATGAAGGGGTAAATAATATTTGCAATCTTTTATTATATGCTAGTGCATTATCAAGATATCCTTTACTCCACAGTTTTCTTAGATTAGAACCTGTGTAAGTAAAGCCATTCATACCCATATCGTATAACACATTAGATAAAAATCCTTTATCAAATTCTTTGCCTGCATTTTTCAACTTAGGATATTGTTTTTTAAACTCTTCTTTTGCTTCTCTATAAAGTTCTCTTTTACTACTTAATAAAGACCTTAGGGTAGGTTGTAATTTAGAAGCTTTATTTACCATAGGATGATGTTTAACAAAGATAAGTTTATCAGCATCACCTCTACCACCAAACAAATAAAAGTTTTTCTTTTTCATAAACTCTACAATATTTTGCATAACCATATTATATGCATCCATATTATCTCTTCTTAGGTCTGATAATTTCATATCTTTAAATTGACCTGTTTTAGATTTAGTGCTTATATGGTCTACAAAAACAAGTTGTCCTAATTCTTTATCTGGAGAACCTCCTTCTTTTAAAAATACTTCTTCAATAATTTTAATAGGTTCCACATTTTTCTTTCTTACACCACTAACAGTCATAGGCCTACTAACATCCATACTTTGAACAAACGCTTTAGCTGGAGTAGTAGTTCCTGATTCTGGGTCATAAGTTTTAGGAACATAATTAATTCTTACAAAATTAGTCTGAATGCCTTTATTTGCTCGTGTTATCCATTGCCTAAGGTTACCCCTTGCTTCTTCATTTAATGGCGTTTTAAAGCGTTTTTGAAGCTCTTCAGCTAATTTCTCTGTTTCAACTGTTTTACCTGGCTTAATATACTTGCTTAATATACCTGAAAGTTCTTTACTTATTACTGTTTTTAAATCAGCTTGTAAAGAATATGGCAAATCATCAAGCTTCCAAGATTTAGATAAATACTTTTCAGCAAATTGCAATGCTCTATGTCCAACTATAGGCTCAGAAGTACTCATGCCTACATCTATATCATTACTATCTTCTACTTCAGTTTCTTTGCTTACTTTATTTAACTTAATGCCTTTTGTAGCGGCAATTATTTCTTCTCGTATTTTATTATTAGTAATAGCTTGATTTGTTAATTTTGCTATTTGGTCTGAAGCATAAGTATATCCAATTGTTTCTTCACCTGTTTCTTTTAATATGCGCTCTTCTTTATCAAATTGTTTTTGTAAAGTAGATAGCTTCTTTTGGTTTTCTGCAATATCAATATCAATTTGTTTTAATTTTTCAGTAATCCTATCTACTGCAGGTTCTACTTTTACACCTTCTTCTGTAACTTCTGTTTTTTGTTCTTTTTTGCGAGTTAATACTTCTGTTTCTATTTCTTTAAGCTTTTTAAAAGACTCAGGAGTAACTTCACCAGTAATTTTATCTTTTAACTTATAACCGTAAGCTTCTAATGCTTCTATTAAATCGTAAGCTCTCTCAGCTCTTTGTTCTGTAGAGCCAAATGTTTTAAAGATATCTTTTTCAACTTGTGTCTTAACTTCAGGTTCTAAATTTGACCACTTTTTACCCATTAATTCTGGGCGTAATGTGTATTCTAATTCAGCATTATTAGGTAGTTCTTTTTGAAAAGATTTCATAAACTCAGCTGAACGCTGTTTATACCAAGGTCTTTCGTTTCCACCAAAATAAGCACCTAATAAATATTCGTAGACTTGTTCTGCACTAGTAGCACCTCTCATTGTAGCTGGTAATCCTTGGAATACAGAACCAGCAATAGCTCTTGCTACTTTATCTGCTTTAACATCTCCTGTGTTTATTACATTACCTAAACCTCTAAATACTCCACCAAATATAGCACCATGAAAAGCGCTATGCATTACAGCATCTACTCCTCCTTGCCAGGCAGATATACCGCTAGCAACACCAAGATTAAATGCACCTTCAGAGATATGTTTAACAGGTCCTTTAGTTAGAAAATCAGCAGCTACTTGTGTTGCTCCAGCCCTACCTTTAGCTGCGGTATCTAAAGCAGGACCTACTACTTTTGATGCTCTTTTAGTAATTTTTTCTGATAGATATAATGGAACAGATTTAACTTTTGCTACTTTAGAGGCTAACCCAGTTAAACCAAAAGCTTTTAAAGGTGTAGCCATTATTCCAGGAGCAAATCCTGCTAAATGCCCTAAACTTCTTGCTATATTTTCATATTCATTATCTGGATGGTCACCTGTTTCTAGTGTAGTAAACCCACTTGCAAATCCTTTACCAAACTGCATAATAGCTTCACCAAAACTAAAATCGCCTTCATAAAAAGGCACTTGATGATACTGAGAATGCATTTTAATACTCTCTACTTGTTGTTGAGAATATAAATTAGGATTTGCTTTATAAGCATTTGCTAAACTACGGGTTTGTAATTTGTTAAATTGAGGTATAAATTGTTGTGTTGCTTCAGCGTTTACCTGATTTTCTATGCCAGCGACAGTTTGAGTTGGGTTAATTTGCATTTAAAATATTACTCGGAGTATAAAGCATTCATAAGCTGATATAAATCCCAAGCAGTAAGTCCTGCTCCAACAGCCCATCCAACAGGTCCTCCCAAAGCACTAGCTCCAAGTCTTCCTAAAGCTTTAGTTCCAACCTTTTTTAAAGCTGTCTTTCCTAACTGAGAAGAAGTTTTTTTAACTCCTTGCTCCAAAACTTTATCAGCTATTTCTTTTTGAATAACTGATTTTGTCATTTTTGAAGTTTTTTCTATTCCTAATTTTTTAGCTCGTGCTCTTAATTGGTTTAATGTACCTTCTGAAGCTTCAGTAGCTAAGGTTAACTTATTATAACCTTTTTTAGCCTGACTTCCCATATAAGCTCCAGCACCTCCTAATGCTATTCCTTGAGCAACATCTGCTTCTGTATCTGTAGCTCCTAATGCTTTTGCAAGCGGTGAAGCTACCATAGGTGCTAAAAATGGAATTGCAGTTCTTACTCCAGGAATATTTTTTAACATAGGGTTTAAAGCAGTTAAAGCACCAGCAGTACCTGCTATACCAGCTCCAGCTTGTAATGCAGAGCCAGGCTTACTAAGCCAATCTAAAATTCCCTTTTGTTCTGTTATATAAGGAGCTATTGTTGTTGCATTTAATGGGTCTTCCATAGCATAACTAGTTAAATATGAAGAAAATGCAGGATTATTTTTAGCAAAATCACGAATATCTTTATCTGTTGCTCCTAGAGCTTTTACTGATTGTAATTGGTCAGGTATAGATTGTATATTTTGACCTTGCAACATAGGTTCAATATACTGCGTATAATAATTTAAATCAGGCCTCATATTTTTTTCAGAAGCCTTTTGAATATATCTATTCCATAAACCTTCTTTAGTAATAGGTCCAGCACCTGGTGTAAAGGATAATTTACCATCTGTGTAAAACAACTTACTTCCTCTTCCCATCATATCTTTTTGTAAGTTTAATTGAAAATCTTCAAGAAAATCTCTTTCTTCTTGTTGCCTATAAGCTTGTTTTATACCTGGTATATTTAAATCTGCTAGCGTTGATATTCCTTGTACTGCCATTTATTTCTCCTTGTTACTTTATATAAAGGTTTAAAACCCTATTTGATTTTGATTTTGTAAAGCTTCTGCAAATATTTTTTTTCTATCACTATAATTATAATTACGATTCATTAAAGCTTCTATATCTTCATCATAACTATCATCAAGATTAATATTATTTGGTACTACATTACTAGAATCAGCGCTCATAAAATTGTTTTCTGTAAAACTATTATTTAAAATATTTTTCCATTTATTTATATTTTCACTGTATTCATCTACATCATATTCTTCAAAAGATTCTTCAAGGCTTTTAGAGGGTTTATTGAAATTGATAAAATCTAAAAGACTTCGTTGATTTTGATATAGCTTCCTTATTCCAGGAATGTTTATATCATACAATGTTGGTATTCCTTGTACCATCTTAATTTAATCCTGACATTAAAGCATTCTGCAATAAAGCAGCGCCTGTTTGAGATACATACTGAGGCATAAACTGTGCTTGTTGTTGAGCCATCATTCGGTTGCCTAACATTGATTGGCTTAATGCTTGGTCTAATAAAGCTTTTTGCCTATACAATTGAGCAGCTTGTTGCATATTTTGACCAGTTTGTGCACTCTGTGCTTGCAATGCACCAGAGATTGCATCTCCTAACATAGATTGGTCTATAGCTTTATCAGCATATGTTCCGTACTCTCCAGTAGCCATACTTCTTTGTCTTTGAGCTATATCTGTAAAAGCATCTAAGTTTTGAGCTCTAAGTTGGTTTCTCATTTGTTGATTTAAAGCACTATTAGGGTCTTCGTAACTACTAGCTAGCTGACCCATTTTATCTGCAGATGCTTGTAATGGAGCTAGGCTAGCATTTAATGAAGATAAATATCCTTGATTTATAGACGGATTTGCCATTTGACTAGCGCCATAACCCATCATGCCAAGGCCTAATAAACTTTGAGCTCCTGTACCAAAAGAACTTAGAAAATTATTTCCTGAAGTTGTTTGTGGCGCTGCTACACCAACTGGTAAAGGATTACCCCCTGGCGCTAAATAAGGCTGTGGAGAATTTCCTTGGCCTGTTATTAGACTACCAAGCCCTGATATACCGCCTCCAATAAAGTCCCCTATATTTTGTAAAATACTCATTAAATTCTCCTTATCCTATTCCTTGCCATCCACCACCATATCCACCAGCTTGTTGTTGCATATAGTTTGGTTGTATCATTGGCATAGGCATTTGTTGTTGTACAGGCATCTGTTGTGGTGCTTGCATCATATTTTGTGTTTGCATAGCTTGCATTAACATTGGATTTATTCCCATAGGTTGCATCGTATTAGGCATTTGTTGAGGAGATTGTCCTCCTCTTAAAGCTTGAGCTAGTAATCCTTTAGCTTGTTTTTTAGCCATGTCTTGAAACATATTGCCAGCCATACTGCCTAAACCTTTACCCAAACCACCTAATGCACCACCTAATGGACCAGCTCCTGCTAATCCTAAGCCACCTAAACCTAGTCCTAGTAATCCAAGACCTTCGCCAAACTTTAACTGTTTAATACCTTGACCTATTCTTTTAAGGTTTTTACCAGTTCCTATATCTCTTAATCTAAGTTTTTTTATTTTGTCGAAGAATCCCATATTTATCCTAAATTTCCAAGGTAATATACTGTATATTTATGACTATACAAAACATTTTAAAAATTTGTTCCAAAAAAAACTGCATTATCTGATACTGTTGGTGCTAATGTGTAATCTAAAGTAGGTCTATAAATAGCTGTTCCGATTTCTGCAAACCTAACACCAGCGGCGTTACTTCCTGTTGGCGTAATATCTTTTAAATCGTGGTCAAACTCTATTAAAGCTACAACAAAAGTATCTTGACTTACCATATCTGCTAAAGCTGCAGATGTTAATGTTATGCTATTTATACTAGTATGCCAAAAAATTATTTCATCTGAATATTTAGTAACATTACTCTCATTGTCTCCTCCACCACTACCATTAGAGCTTCCCGTAGTCCAACCTGTTATATTATCAAAATCTGCATTTGCAAATCCAAAATCATGCGGACATTTTAAAGCAATAACATCAGCTGTAGTTGTACTATTTCCTGTAATTTTTAAAGTAGCACTTGCTACAGTAGATGTTACTCCTGATGTGTCAAACTTAAAAAAACTTCTATAAATTCTGTAGCTAGTTCCCCCACCTCTTGCTGTAGCTACACTTGCTTGTACAGATAAAGAACTACCTGAAAGTCCTCCTTGATACGTACCTGATGCCGCATCTCGTGCTGTTGACCAACTACCACTATAAATTTTATAAATATACCCATCATCTGTATGCGATGTTATAGTTGGCATTATAATTCTACCTTTGGCATATTATAAACACTATTATTAAAATATTGATTTGCATCAGGTGTTACAGATATATTTTCAAAGGTAACAGAATCAAAATTATGCTCATTTCTATTGTCAGTAAAGTTATTCCAATAAGTTATTTTTGCACCTGATTTAGCTTTAGCTAATGCAAAGTCTTTAAAGTTAGCCCAACTATCATCTCCATAAGTATCAATAAAAATACCATCGTAAGTTGATAGCCCACTAACACTATTCCAATCACCTTCAATAACAGTAACATTAGATTTATTTGATGCCCAAGCATTTAGTCTTTCTATAATTTGTGGATGTATTTCTATTATAGTGTGTGAATTTACACCTTGTGATTGTATGTAATCAGAACATATACCCATGCCAAATCCTATTTCTAAAACATCTCCACTATTATGACAAATAAACTCTGCACATTTTTGCATTATTTCTGATTCCCATGACATCATAACTTCATCACCAAATTCAGTAATTATTTTTGTATCTTCAAATGTTAATATTTCATCTACAAAAGCCATTAAAATTGAAAGTCCAATGTTGCTACACCATAGCATATTTCATTATCTGCATCCCAAAAAAATGAAAGAATATCTACATGGTTAGCATCTGTTGTTAATGTTGGATTACTACCACCTGGGAATTTAACTGCAGCTGATGTACCACCTGCTAATCCTGCTTTATAATTAGTAACAGTTCTGCTTCCTGTTCCATCTTGTTTTAACAATACAACAAAATTTCCTGAAGTAGCTGGTAATATAAGATTTAAATCAGTAATATTCCCTGAGCCAAAAGTAACAAATTGTTTGTTTCCTGTTCTAAAATCTACATTAGTATCAGTTGCATCATAAGTTGGTGTTACAAGGTCAAAACCTACACCACACCCATCAAATTCTACATGACCATCAACCTCAATATTTAAATGAGCATCTGCTCCTGCATTATCATTAGTTCTTATTAGTGTTTCTCCTGCTGTATCTGTTTGAATTAAAAACCAATCACTTGTAGAAGCACCACCTGCTTCATATAATGTAAGGGTAGATAAATTACTTTTAGCAGATATTCTTGCAAAGTCATCTCCTGCATTTTTAAAAAAAATTCTTCCAGCTGCTGTACCTGCATCTAAAGTTATATCACCATCAATGTCTAAAGTTAAATTAGCTGCACTTGCTGCTGCATCTACAGTTGATATAGTTGTTACTCCAGCAGCCTCTACATCAATTCTAAAATAATCATCTTCTGAAGCACCTATATTTTCAAATATAGTAAACCTTGATGTACTTGAAGCACCATTTAGTCTTGCAAATTCTGCACCATCTTTTTTAAATACTATACCTTTATTAGCATTTGCATCTATATTAATTATTCCATCAGCATCTAAAGTTAAACTAGCCTGTGCAGCATCATCATCTACTGTAGCTAAAGTAGTTGCACCATGAGTAGTAGTAGCTATAGAAAAATAATCTCCATTATCTGCACTACTAAAACACATTAAATCAAAGCCACCATCATCTACAATTGAAGCTATTCCTACATTTGTATCTGCACCTGTTACTGTTTGAAAAAGGCCGTAATTAGTCTGTGTTCCAGAAGTACCTCCTGTTATTGTATTATACAACCCATAATTAACAACCAAGCCAACATGCGTAGGACTATCAGAGTTTAATGCAATATCAAACGCTTTATTAGAAACAATTTGCCCAGAAGCAGATATTCCAGTATGGTCATAATCTAATGATAAACCTATGTTAGTACCTGTAGAAATTAGCTTGCAACTAGAAGTTATTTCAGTCTTATGGTTTACTGCTGAATTTAATTTTATATCTCCATCAGCTTGGAATGTTAAATCTGCTTCAGTACCTCCTGCATCAACAGTTGTAAGAGTCATAGCTCCATTAGTACTAGTAGATATTTCTCCATAATCAGATGTACTTCCTGCCGTACCGTATTGTGTTATTTTACCATTAGTAGTATTGATTGTTGCAGACAAGACTCCATTGTCTTTAAAATAAACTTGAGCACCGTCAGCATCAAGGGTTATATCTCCTGCTACATCTATATTTAAATCACTTTGTGTAACTTCTATTTTATTAGAGCTTAACTGTAATTCTCCTATAGTTGTTGCCGATGGTGAACTTATTCCTAAAATAGACATAGTATTCTTAAAAATACTAGTTCCATCTTCTCTTATATCAAAAAGCCTACTATTATTAGTATTCCCATCTGGTTGTGCAGCTATAGAAGCCCATCCATGGCTAGTTTTTCCTTGTATCTTATACTGACGTATATTTGCATCATAAACTGCCCTTACAGAGCCATTTAAGACGTTATTTTTATATGTATAAGAATCTTCATCTAATGACAAAAGAAGTTTATTTAATGTGCTATAAATTTCTTTTATTGCTCTATTTGTATTAGAGTCTAAAATAACTGGAGGAGATAGCTTTATACCGCTCATTATTTAATCTTTAAAGTTCTATATATTATACCTATAGAATAGATTATTGTATTTTGATTATGTTCACCACCTTGAGCAGAGGTTCCCATTTCAACTTTTATCTTTTTACCTTTTACAACAGCTCCTGTAGATGCATTTGCATTTATTTTCCACTCGTTAGTTCCAGTAGAAACAAGTGTAGCAACAAGACCATCTATTTTAACAACAGGAGTATCGGGTAGTGTGCCACTAGCTTGTATTTTTAACTTTAAGAATCGTTTGTCTACATTATCTTGACCCATTGTAAAGTCTTTTGAATGCCATCTGTAAGCTGCATATTGCTCAGAATCTGAGCTCATTTGAGCCACTTTAGATGACTGTGTAGTAGCAAAGTCACCTTTGCCAGCAGGATTTACAAAGTAGAAAACTTCTTCTGTAGATTTAGAGTTAAACATAATATTGTTTTGAAGCAATTGACTTATTTGGTCTCCATCAGCATCAGCAATCTGTAGTTTTCTTGAATCCCATCTTTTCTTTAATATGTGATAAGTTAATACATCTGTAGTACTAGCTCCTGAAACTATTGCTATACAGCTATATTTTGGAAAGAAATACATCTTAAATAGGTTATTATTATAAACAATGTTTCTATAGCCTAATGAATTATTTACATCATTTTCTACAGCATAACTAATTATTTTAACAGTTTGTCCATCATGATGATATACATGGTTTTGGTCTGCAAAGAACATACCATATTCTGTTACTACCACAGCATCTTTATTGCTACATCCAAAACCTTCTAGTACGTCTTCTCTAGCCATTAAACCTGGATTTATTCTATGTATTTCATTTAGCAAGAATACATATAAACTGCCTTGAAAATATGCTAAAGCTCTAATACTATCCCCAAATGATAGGGTACTACCTTTAAATGGATTAGAGTCAAATATACTGTATTGGCCCTGTAAAGACCTAACCAAGACATTATCTCCTTCGTCTATAAAAGGACCTTTGCAGTTTGCTGCAAATAAATAACCATTAGCAACTGTAGATATTTCATAATCTAAATTTGTGCTTCTATAGCTTTCTTCAAAGCCTGCATAATCTTTAAATGTTTGGCCTTGAGCAATATTGTTTTCCCCCCAAGTCAATTTGTTTACAAAGTATGTATCACCATTTATTTTTTCTTCAACCCAACCTTTAAAGTTTTGTAACTCTAAATGATAAATATGTGTGTATTCCATTTCAAATAAATTGTTATCCAATCTATTATTACCTTGCATCCATATATTTACAGCAGATATTCGTCTATTTATATCTTGAGGTATTTTTACAGTTATATGTACTTTATTAGATGCAGTTCCTGTAGTGTTTATATATTGATAAACTGAATCAGATATAGGAGAGTTTTGATATCCATCGTATTCATAGTTAATTTTAAAGTTTCTAGGTACACCCTGCATAAAACCCCAACTTATACCTCCTTCGTCTCCACCAGCATCATCTCCAGTTTCAAACTCTAATACTACTTCTTTTTTATATTCTGAGTTTTGTTCAAGCTTAAATCTAAAGCCTGGAACTTGAGTATCTGTTAAAGTAAGTTCGTTTACACTTGCATCACTAGCAGATGTAATTAAAGTAAAATCTTGTAATGAAGAGTAGTATATGTTTTCAGTGCCACCTTTGTTAAATAAGCTAAAATAATAGTTTGAATAAAAATGTTTACTTAGATTCCTTCCTAATTCAGCTCCTGCTCCAGAAGAGTTGTTAGGTTTACCTCTTCCCCATACATTTCCAATTATTAAATCTTTTGCTTCATTAAAATTAAGATTAGATATATTTTTAATATTTGGAGTAAAAATTCTATGAACTCTTGTAAAAAGACCTGATTTAAAACTTTCTGTATCAAGCAATTGATTTTGTCCTTCTTGATTTATAGCACGTATAGGATAAGCTTGGTTTTGCATATTTTCACTTCTTAAAAACAATGGAGTAGCATCAGGAATTTCAGTAGATTCAGTAAAATTTTCTTTATAAACATTTAGTAAATATCTATCGTTAGTTCCTCCCATGCTAACCAAATCTGAATAATATAATTTAATTAAAGTATCGTTTACAAAACCTGAAAGCACACCTGGTCCATTTGGAAAAGCAACATCTGTATCTACTACTGCATCACCCCCATCTAATCCGTTATTATTAGTAGCATATTTATCTTCTAGTGATAATATTTGCAAAAGATTGCTCTCACCAAAAGTGCTCACAGCTGCAGTTTCACTTAATGCTAAAGTATTGATTGGGCTTACTTGAACATTATCATCTGCTCCTGGATTGTCATGAACAGCATCATCTGATACAGAAGCAGTATTTCTCGCATAACCAGCTAATCCATCCCTTCCAGTAGTTATCATTTCTTTTGTATTTCCTGCGGCATCCGTAATGCTTGTTGGTATAGTATCACCTTGTTCTAAAGTTGTATTTAACCTAATACTTAATCCTATAGCTGAAAGATTATTGTAAGTATCACTATTAGGTTTATATGTAACAAATAATCCACTAGCTTGCATTCCACTATCATTGTATGTATTACTACCACTGTATTCATGCGTTGTTTTGTTTCTAGCTATAGATAGTATTCCTGAATCTGGTATATCAGTTCCTAATACTTTCATAACTCTAACAACATCATCAGAGTTGTCATAACAAAGAGTACTTAAATTTAAATCGTCAAATGAGGTCTCGCTAGTATTATTATCAGTATCATATCCAAAAGAATTTTGCCTTGTATATAAAGCTCCATAGTTGTTTCTACCGCCATTAGCAATCCAAAGAATAGTTTTTCCTTTCATTCCAGTAGCTCTAATACCTTTTGTAAATTCTTGAACACTACTGTTTTGAATATGCGAAAACCACATGTCTTCTAAGAACACAGGATTTGACTGGTCTGATACTTTAATCAAACATCCTACAACATGGTCTACACCATCATATAAATCGCTTAAATCAACTAAACTATAAGGCAAAGGATTAAAATATGCGGTATCAGCTTTTAGTTTCAAACGTGAATTAGTATTAGCTGCAGTTGACGATATAAATAATTTACTAGTAAACATTCCAGATGATATTTCTCCATCACTTTGTGCACCTTTGGTTATTTCAACATCTGTAATATCGTAAATTTGTTTTAAAGTAACACGGTCATTTGCAGTATCAATGCCACTTTCAGTTTGAAAATCTTGAGCATCTAAATACCAATAACTTCCTCCATGAGTAGCAACCCAATTTTTTCGAGTACCTACCGTTTGACCGTCAATCTGATAAGATTTAGTATAATCTTTTAAATCATCTAATAAAGGACCTGCTGATTGTGTGTAAGTTGTAGTACTTGCTTCAGGAACTGACCTTTTCATAAGTTTAAAGTACATATCAGTTTCGCTTTCGTCACTAGCTCCATCTACGTCTCTATTGTGCAAATAAAAACCAATTTGGTTAGACTGTATAGAACCACTTTCTCTTCTAACTCCTTTATCTGTAACAGAGGGCAATGTCATTGATTTACAATTAAAATATACAGTAGACGTAGAAACATCGGCTGTATCCCCATCTATATTGCTAAAGCTACACCATAAATGTCTATGTAATTTAAATTGACTCTGACCAGCAGATTCATTTGTTGCATCAGAACCTTCTAAAAATTGAGATGTTCTAAACCATTTATATTTATGCTCTAGTTCACTTTGATTATATTTACTCGTATCGCAACTTGATAATAACCAAAGCTTACCATTTCCCGATGCATCAACTGTTTCTAGTATATCTGAAATAATAGGGTCACCAGTAAATCCATCTCCAGCTCCTTCTGTATTAAAATCATAATATGGAGCAGAAGGGTAGCCACTATCTTTATCAATTCCCCATTCGCATTCAATAGTTTGACATAAGTTTACAGGAACACCTTGAGGATAAATATCATCTTGATTTAAGTCTATTATATCTGTTGAACCATTTAAGTCAAATATTTCAAAACAACTTATATTTCCAGGCTTAACATTTAATTCTATTTCTGGAACTACTGCATAACCACTTCCCCAGTTTGATGCACTTCTAGAGTATACCCAAACTCTTAAATCTGTTTTACAGGATACTACTTTTGCAATACCATATATTCTAAATGGAAACTGCATTGTTTTATGAGTTTTTCCAGAATCTCCATCTATTACATATAAATAACTATGTCCTTTTATAAAACCTACATGAATAGCTCCTGTTTCACTTTTTAATCGAGGCATAACAATATCGCTTCCGCCTGTTGCTGTTGGGAATTGATATGTAATAATCTTATCATATGAATTTGTTGCACTTCCTACATCAGGTGAATATACTTCACTATCTTCAAGAACCCAGCCTGGGCTATGCAAAAGACTTGCTTTAGGTATTTTTCCAAGCCATTTACTTTTATAAGTTTTACCTGCAGCAATATAATAGCTTTTACCATTAGCTCCTGGAGATATATGTACTTTGCCTGCATGATTCATTTTATATGGAAAGTTAGTAAAATCATTGTCTCCTTTAGTAGTAATATTTATTCCTGCTCCTATAGTCCCACTTACTTCTGTATTAAATTGTTGTACACCATTTATAGTGCCTTGTTCATCAAATATAATAAGATTCTCTACGCTTGAGACTGCTCCTGCATCTTTCATGTAGGGCAAAATATATGTAGGCAAAGGTATGTAATAAACTGCAGTTTTAACAGCAAGAGCTACTGAACCTCCAGTAAATACTCCGTATAATTGGTTTACATATACTCTTTTTGTTGCTTTGTGAACTTTAGCTACACTATAAGCATATGCTCCAACTGCTATGTATTGATTAATATAAAAACCTTTTATACTTCCTACTTCAAAATAACTTGACTGATTTGTTGCAGCAGCAGTTAGGCTAGTTCCTGTAGGTATTTGATATAAAGCATAGTTAGTACTATCACCTTTCCATCTATCTTGTCTAAACCCTACTAAAGTACCACCAGGAGCATTAGGGTCTATGTTCCTAGCTAAAGAAGCTGAATCATCTGGAATATCCCTAGAATCAGCGTTAGTAATAAGCCCTGAATTAAAATTCTTTATTTCTTTAAGTTGTCTAGCCATTTTCTTCCTTTAGGTAATACTTACCATCAGTCTCTTCAAGATACTGCTTAGAATGGGCAATTTTACGCATTCTAGCTATATCTATCTTTATACTTCTAATTTCATTTTCCAATATTCTAATTTTTCTAAGCTCAGGATTTATAC
>CETC01023509.1_pt1 | contig 41002 bp, 31 predicted proteins | sample 326911 | NCBI WGS metagenome assembly CETC01 (sample SAMEA2622694, study PRJEB7988) | marine metagenome | isolation source: saline water (ENVO:00002010), including | reverse complement strand
TCGCCAAGATTAACCCAACAAGTTCCATCATCTGTGAGCACATTTTTAACCTCCTTGAATACGTTTACTAATTGCTCTATGTATTCTTCAGGTGTTTGTTCCTGACCAATTTGACTATCTTCTCCACCATAGTCTCTTAGACCGTAGTAAGGTGGAGATGTAACACATACTCTTGCAGTCTGTGGTAGAAATGCACATAGAGTCTTTCGACAGTCACCATATAGAATAGTGTCTTTCATTTAGTTTGCTCAGATATCATTGCTTTTAACTTACCATCCTCAATGGTAATGTTAACATGATGTGCAAAATCAGTCTTAGAATCTAAGACCTTAATATCTATTGCACCACCTTCACCATAATATGTGATATGGAATCTATCGGCACTTATATCCCATTGGTCGGGATTCTTAGCATGTTTATATACAGGATTTGAGTGCTTATCCTCATATCCTTTTACCCACTCAGTCATGTTGCCCTCCATGCCACATAGCATATAAATCCCAACCCTAATAGTATTGTAAAAGGAATAGGGAAGAATGGTAACACAAGCATAGCATGTATTACCTGTATAAGAATGATACCATAGAATATCCACATTATCCACATCCCAATTTTATTATGACGGGAACCTCTCTTGTATGGATGGCAACCAATAGGGCCACTATCCCATCCATCTTGCATATATTCTTTTGTAGGAATTTCTTTATTCATTTTGTTACCACACTGGTTGCTGCCTCACCTTTGTTGAAAATAGTATCAACAACTGCCTCTACCTTACGTGCCGTAGAGATACCCACCTTAGAGTAAACTGGAACACATACTAAACCGTATGCCTTATCAATTGCCCCCTTGCGGATCACTCTGCCTATCGTTTGACTGATACCAATGTAATCCATAGATCTTAAGAACAAGACGGCCTCAAGACCATTTACATTGATACCCTCAGATAATATACTATGATGTAGAACTACAAACTTAGTATAATCATCCTTACCCCACTGATTCAATACCTCAAAGAACTTATCTCTACCTACCTTCTTACCATTAATATATGCACCAGTCTTTGCAGTAATATACATCCAGTTATAACCACGCTCTCTCAACTGAACGCAGAAGTCAGTCTGTGATGTTAAGTTTGTAATCTGCTTAGTTGACTTGGCACATATCAATACCTTACTCTTCTGTAAGTTATCAATAGAATTAATCATCTGCTCACAATCTTTATCAGCAACCAACTCATGCTTATTAAGTAAACGTGACTCATATACTTCTACCTTTGGTGGTAGAATGTATCCTTGCTTAACCAACTGAGGAGCTGGAACCTGACATATAACATTACCAAATATATCAGAATCATTCATACCTGCCTTGAATGGTGTTAAACTATGCTTAGGTGTGGCAGTAAAGAAATAAGACCTCTCAGCATCCATTGAAAACTGCTCAACAGGGCCGATGAAGTTTCTCTGAACTGAATTATGTGCCTCATCAAAGTATATTGTATCAACAACAATATCACTCTCTTGTATTCTGTGTAATGAATGATATGTTGTAAAGATCAACTGATGTGCATTAGACTCAAAACATAGGAAGTTATGGTATCTAATATCAGATACTTTGGTTGAAGAGAAATGCTCAGTCTCACCACTATGGACGTGCATGACTCTTACATCGTTAAACTCTCCTGTTTCCAAGAACTCAGAACATAGTTGCTCTGCTAATAGGATGCGTGGAGCAACCACGACAATGGTTGCAATCTCTCTGGTGTGGAATACTTTCTGGGCATCCTCAATCATACACATGGTTTTACCACCACCTGTAGGAACGATTACCTGCCCCTTGTCATTATTCCACATCGCAGTAACAGCATCAATTTGGTGTGGACGTAATGGCATTAATGTTTTGTAACTGAATGTATTATACTTGCTTTATAGGATTTGTTCAAGAGGTGATGTGACAGCTGCTATTCTGTCCTGTATGATCTTACAATACTCTTCTGATAGTTCAACCCCAACTGAATTAACCTCTAAGTCTTTAGCTGCAATGAGTGTGGTTCCTGAACCAGCAAAAGGATCATAAACTGTTCCCCCTTTAGGTGTCACTAACTTAATAAGATATTTCATCAGTTCCATATTCTTGACAGTCGGGTGGTCATTTTCAATCGTGCGATTATGTGTTCTCTCTTTTACTGAACTCTTGGTCGAATAGAAGAATCGACTTGCCGTTCCTTCATCACAGTATGTGGTATCTCCTATGTATCCACCTCCACCAAATACTCCACCACCATACTGTCTGCCCTGATAATCCTCTACACCATAGTTTCTATTCCAACCATTACCTCTCTCACCAAACTTAGCAAACTGTTCTTCTACCTCATCACTCCCATCATGTAATACATTACCTGCCCATCTTCCAGACTCTAACCTACTCTCTTCTATGTTAATTCCACCCACACCATGCTTCTGAAAGTTCTTAACTATTGTCTTCTCTGATATAGGTTTCTGTGCCAATAGTATAGGTTCATAGCAAGGTTTAAGGCCTGTTCCCCATCCTTCCCAATTAGGATCTTTCTTACCTATATTCTGACTCTTGGGCATCCCTTGACCATATAACCACATCAATACATCTCTAATCTTAAGACCAGAATCTTCAACTGCACATGTCAGTCTATGAAATGTCTTTGATGCACCAAAGATTAACAAATATCCACCAGGTTTTAGTGGTTTAGCTATAGATTCCCATGTAGATTTCTGAAAGGCAATACAATTCTGGTATGAATCCCAATCATTGCCAAGATATTCAATTCCGTATGGTGGATCAGTAACTACGGAGTCAAACTGACCTTCATACGAATCTGAAAACTTTACACAATCATCATTGTGATACTTTGTTACGATCATTACGCAATTCCTTTCTTTGGTTGAATTTCTTTCTTTTTGCTCTTTCCATTCTTTCTAAAGCATCTTCATCAATCCAATCTAACTTATCCAGTATATCATCTTTATTCTGAATTGTATAGTCTTTATCTTGATTAAAGTATTCCACAAATCTTGCTTTTGTCAACATCGTCTGTCCTGTTCCCAAATCAGTATTGGTATAGTCAAGATGTTCATATAGATTAAAAAAACATACCTCTTGTGTTAGACCATTAATCATCAATATCCAGTATGAATCTATTTCTCCATTATAAAATTTCTTATATAATCTATCCCAAGCACACATGTTTGGTTGTCCACGTTTAACACAACTAAACTTAATATTAATCTTATTATTATTAAATAAGAAATCTGCCATTGCTCTATCAGCAGTTGGTTCAGTAAATCTTATCTTGTCCCTCTTCCTAAATTTCTGTACCAAAGTGGTTTCCAAATCTTCACCACTTCTATGACCTTTCTCTTTCTTACCATCATTAGGGTCGAAGTTAATCTCTTCTAAAACAGATGGGAGAAACTCCTCAGTAAGAGAAAGAATATACTGTTGTTCTTCTCTTGAAAGCATGATGAAAATTGTTGATGACCATATTATAACCCACCCTACAGGCAAATGCAAGGTGGGTGAACCAGTTCTTCAACTGTCCCTTTAATAAATTATAGAGCTCCTCTTACAAACCATACAAAGGTATGTATATTATTTCAAGCCTGAACCCATCCCCATGTAGTTGCAAGATATTTTGTTCCCCCTATAGGTGGATTACCCCTGTGAGTATGTGTATAACCACAAGGAAATATTAATACATCTCCAGCTACTGCATTTTCTCTTCTATTTTGATATAAAAATTCAGTCTCTCCACCTTCAAAATCATCATTTAGATATATCTGAACAACAAAATGTCTTCGAGATTGTTCTACTGAACGATTCTCAAAGTGCCACCTATGAAACCCTCCACCTTGAGGAATTTTTTTTAATTTGCAATCATATAATAGATATTTACATCCAGCAAGAACACTAAACCTTTCAAGATAATGAAAAACACAAGGTTCTACTTTAGGTAAAAGTCTTTGTCCAAGTGGGCCGCCACTTGGTAAATCTAAACAATAATCACTACCAGCCGTTAAACATATAGTCTTATGATCTTCGTCAGTCTTATTATCTTTTTTATCATATAAATGTCCTCCTTCCTCTAAGTTATTAATACCTTTAATTATTCTTTCTAGTTCTTCTTTAGTAAAAACACTAGCATAACGTGTTATTAAATCATATTCAGTTGCCATAATAATTCTGTAATATTAATGTATGTATAGTTTTCATATTGTAGCATAAAAATCACATGATGATCTTAATAGTTCTTGAAATCTTTTTATATCCTCACTGCTTAACGGATTGTAGTCTATGCTATTTTCATGTATATTAACCATCTCTATATTTTTCATTTCTATGAAATCTGTAAGTCTATTACATTCTTGTTGATTACCAAAGAACTTCTCTGTAGATAAACAAATCACTTCATCAAATACTCTCCTAAACTTATCATTAACATCTGAGTAAAGGGTATTGCAATATGGAATATACTTATTAAATAATTCTCTAGGTGACTCATTACAACTCCACCCATTACATATCATATTACAATAAGAATATAATCTCTGAACTGGTTCCCGATACAATAGAATAATCTTTATATTAAAATGAGGTAATGATTGTTTTATTTCTTTTAGATAATCCTCTGATAATAACCAATACGATTGACTAAAATCTAATAAACCTTTATTAATATAATGAGTATAATCATTAAATGAATAAGGTAACTCTAAATTAAATATCCTCTTGTTTCTTTCTAAAATACATTGTTTATGTTCTTCTACTACTTCATGAGGATATAATGAAGGATAAGTAGAATCAAAATTATATAAACCAAAAAGATAATGAGGTTCTTTTACACTAATATCATTAGAAGATAACAATCTCCAAAGAGAAGTAGATCCTGAACGTGGTAAACCTGGACATATAATTAAATTTTGCATTAATAGATAGTTATGGTATAATTAGAACTATGAGAAATATAATAAAAGAATCAATCTATCACTTGAAGGTAGAAACTGGATGGAGTTACCAATATCATTTATGGCACTCTATTAAAAACTCATCTATACTTATTAAAATAGCTTTTAAGAGTATTGTTCATGGGTTACTACCTTTCATGTGGAAAGCTGATGCACCTAAAGAAGTAATAAAATTATATCATACTATTATGAAGATTGAACATATAAGAAAAATGGATTACCGTAGAGAATTACCCAAAAAAGAGAGATACAAATGAAAATTATTGTCGTTGGGGGTGGAACAGCAGGTTGGGTAAGTCTAGCATATCTCGTAGCAACTACCGATGCTGAATTAACTATTATCCATAGTGAAGAAGTAGATAGTTTAGGGGTGGGAGAAAGTACCACTCCTACCATCAAACATGTAGCTGAAACCTGTGGTATTGATGAAGTTCAATGGATGAAAGATGCTAAAGCATCGTTTAAGTATGGTATTGAATTTTTAGATTTTAATAATATAGGTAGTAGATGGATGCACAGTTTTGATGACCTATTACCAGGCCAATCCTTCCATACTCCAATAACTGAATTTGGTAAGAATATATTTAAAAAAGAAATTAGTTCGGTAGAATATTTTCTAACTCAAAGAAGAAGGGGAATATCTAATTATGATATAGATTGGTTTAATAATAGTCAAGGGGGTTGTGAATATCTTTTATCACGCCATTTAAGTCCGTTCACTAAACAAAATGAATCCAATTTCAGTAAATTTCCAGGATATAGTTATCATATAAATGCTCAAGAGTTTGGTAATAGTCTCCGTAAACATACTTCTAAGAATCATTTTACTGAAATTAAAGGTCATGTCAATAATATAGAATATGATGAAAATGGTGTCAAGAGTATTATATTAAAAGATGGAACTAAACTAAGTGCAGATTTGTTTATTGATTGTACAGGATTTAAGAGAGTTTTAATAGGGAATATGACAGATTTTAAACCATATAAAGGTTTAATCAACAACGCTGCTATTTGGGGCCCAGTTTATACTCAAAGTTATAGACCTAGTACATTAAGTATTGCCCAACCTCATGGATGGATATGGGAAACACCAACATGGGGTCAAATAGGTTCTGGATATGTTTTCTGTGATGATTTTATTTCAACAGAACAAGCTGAAGATCATATTAGAGAACATTGGAGAAAACAAGGATTAGAATGGAATCCAATAAAATCTAGTAAGTTTATTAGTGGTAGTTTAGATAATATAGCAGTTAAGAATGTAATTAGTAATGGATTAGGTCAAAGTTTTATAGAACCTTTAGAAGCAACAGCCATCATGGTTTCATGTGTAACTATTAGAAATGCTTCCAAACTAATTAATAAACATAAAGGTTGGTCATCAAAAAGTAGTATAATATTAAGTAAAGTAATGACAGATTTCTTAGATGAAACAATGGAATATGTATTGGGACATTATACGTTAACTGATAGAAAAGATACAGAATATTGGAGAGCATATGATACTACAAATATATTAGAATCAATGTCAAATATGATTGAGAAAAAATTAAAAAAAGAATGGGTATATCATGCAGAAACTAATCTAAATGGATACAACTGGGCTAGTATGTTAATAGGATATGATAAACCATATCTAGGTAAACTTCCCAAAATAGAAGAATGTCAAATAAACAATTATGAATTTTATACTAAACAATTAATAGAAAATTATAGATATCACTATCAAAATAATATGACAGTTAAAGATAGATTAGAGTATATTAATTCTTAGTGAATACTCCAAGAACTCCCTTATTTAAGATAATCTCGTACTGCTTATCAGGATATACTTGAGCATAATCAAATCTAGATAGTTCTTTATTGTTAACTATAGGATGGCCATCAAAACAAATAATCCAAGATTCTTTTTCAACTACAAGAACATCGTCTGTAATTAATTTCCCATCCCAATCTTGATCTTTATCTAAAGTGTTAAATCCTATCCAATAAAAGTCTTCAGTAGCCTCAAATATCAAAGACTCATTTAGATATTTTTTCATGTTAAAAAAATCTTTAGGATTAATTTCTTCATAATAAGTTTGGAATGGTAGTCCAAACTTTCCACTCCCATAGACACAGTAATGATATAATCCGTAATTTAGATTCTTTGCCTCTATACCAATCCAATCTTTATCACATTTTATAGCACAAACACAAAACTCTTCACATTTTTTAAAATATTCTTTATATTTTGGAGTAGTCATAATTCTACTCTATTCATCTTAATAAGTTCTCGTCTATAATTATCAGTATCACACTCAATAACTTTACCAACCAAATCTCGTAGGTTTAATCCACCACTTATAGTTTCTGTTTCATTTTTTATAGGTTCATTTTGCTCGTATTCTTTTACATAACGATCCCCATAGTTTCTCATCAAACTAGACACAAAAGAATCACAATCATAAAGATCTAAATGGTCACAATCAATAACCATTGGAGAGTAAGATTCAATAGGTTGAGGTGCATGTAATCTGGAAAACCTCACTACTATTTGATTGGTATCTGGAAGATACTCCTCGATTTTAAAAATAGATTTCATAATAATATAAAATAATTATTTAAGTAATTGTACCAGGAGATACACTATACTCCTGATCACCTCTAATTTCTCCACTATTGGATATAAAAACATTTCCTGATTGTGACATTGTTGCTCTTATGGCATCTCCATTACTACCAGCAGGACCTCCTGGCCCTGACCCACCTACTGGACCAGATCCATTACCTCCAGTTCCACCTGTCTGAGCAGCAACTACATCTCCTCCTCTACCACCTGGCCCACCATATCCACCGCCGCCAGCACCGCCACCACCAGCACTTTTAGTTGAACTACCACCACCAGGAGAACCACTTGATTTAGTAGAACCACCAGTACCACCGCCACCAGAAGGGTATCCGGCTCCACCGCCGCCGCCGCCTCCGCCGTAGTAATTATCCTCACCTTCTTTGTTAGGATCTCGGACGGCACCGCCTCCGCCGCCTCCGCCACCATAACCATTCTGAATTACACCCCCAGCTGCAACATTCACATTAATAGGACTGTATTGGATACCTAAAGCACTACTTCCATTTTCACCACCAGCTCCACCACCTTTACCAGTACCACCAGGTCCACCATCACCACCTTGGCCAGTAATAACACCTCCTCCACCTACATCTACTGAAAGTGAAGTTTCAGAAGGCCAACTGCCAGTCTTTAATGCACATCTATAATGTTCATTGGATCCTGGCATAGAAGATCCAATCGTTTTATTAACATTAATTTTAACAGTTTTTCCACCTTGCCAATCACTAGCATTTCTACCAGGTCTAGATTTAAATCCACCAATAACCTCTACCTCATTATTATCATAAACAGCTGCTGCATTTTTAGATGCCCATGATTGATCACCTCCACCATAACCTTTGACGACTATATTTAATTGCTTACTATAAAAATCACTAAAACTAATTGATCCTGACTGAGGAATACCAGCATCCAATGGTAAATTAGAAAAAGAACCCCCTGCAGGAGTATTACTATAATTAACCCTATAATTACCTATTTTATTATTAGTAGGATTTCCAAACTCATTTGCAATTTCAGTAAAAGATAATGAAGATCCCGATGCTTTAATCGTCATTTTATATTATTTTTTAAATTATTTATACTTCTTCCAATACTTTTCATCAATATATCCCATAGAATAATGAAGATGTTCTTCCTTTAGCATCAATGTAATATCACCTACAATAGCTAATCTTTCATCATTAAAATTATCATTCATACATTTGGTACGATGAGTTAAACTACTAGGGAAAAGAGCTACATGACCTTCAGGGGGAACAATATAATATGAAGAAGCATTTTCATGATTTATGTCTTTTAACATTCTTTGCTCTTCATATGTAATATCAGAGGTGGATCCTAAAAATAAACTATTCTTATAGTGAGGATTCTCAAATTCTACGGCATGTGAATGGGGTGGCATATTTAGATAATAACAAAATGATACATGACTTGTGGAATGTATATGCCAAGGAATACACTTAGTATCTCTCATACGAGACAACCAAGTCTTTGTTATTATGTAATTAAAAATATCTTTATAATTTAAAATCTCACAGACATACTTCTTAGTATGTTCTACAATTTCTGTAAAAAGAGGATCTAAAGTATCCTCTAAATGAATTAATGGATTACCAACCTTTTCACTAACGGTATTATGTTTATCAGTTTCTTCATAATCAAATTTAGGATATATTTTATAAAATTCCTCTTTACATTTTTGATGTTCAACGATTTCCCCAAGATAAATGGTCGTGGGGAAAATATTATAAGTGTGATGCATAATATATTAAGAGCTTGTTACTACCTCCCAACCAGAATTAGTATATATGTTAAGTTTATTTGTGTCAAGATTATATACTAATGCTCCAACCGCAGTCGTAAGTCCTGCTCTCTGAGCAGCAGTTACTTGTGGTGGCAACATAAACCTTAAATTTTCACCGACAGTAGAATCACCAGGTATTGCACCCGCATCACTAAAATCAGCTGCAGATCTCATACTTGTTGATCCAATACCTACTCCTCTAAAAAGTCCATTAGTGGTAGGAGCCATCAATCCAAAGTTAGAATTATAATCATGAGTAGTTCGAATACCCACTTTACCAGAATCAGTAATATAGGTTCTATCTCCATCGGCTGCATTTACATCTAATGCATGATTAACTGCTGTAGTTCCGATTCCTACTCCACTAGTAACTTCTATATCATAGAAAGTTGAAAGACCTGCAGTAGAATTAACATTACCTGTTAGATTACCATTTACATTTGTGTTTATTACATCAACAGTGAGACTATTGTTAATAACTAAATTATTACCAACAGTAAGATTACCAGAAGTGAAAACAGCACCAGCAAATGTGGATATACCAGAAACATGTAATGGATATTCAGGTTGAGTAATACCAATACCTAAATTACCATCATTGGTAAGAGTCATTAATCTAGTATTATTAGATCCCTTATGCCAGAAGAAATTACCTAAAGTACCACCACGATTAGCCGCATCTAAGTAAAAATTAACATTACCAGTATCATAATTTAATATATCAACAGATCTTCTTGTACTGTAAGGGAATGATCCATTTTCATTTCCATATCTTATTGTACTCCAATAAGTAGATAAACCAGAGGTTCCTCCATCTAAACGTGCAAACTTAATCTCATCATAAGCAGTAGTTACTCCTTCAACTTTAGAAGTATTAGTTACACGAAGATCAGTAAATGTAGATACTCCTGTAGTATTAATTCCACCACCAACAAAGTCAGCAGCCGTTACTACACCAGAAATATTAATGGCACCTGTACCAGTTATATTATTACTATTAAGATCTAAGTCTCCACCAAGTTGAGGGGAGCTATCTCCTAAAATCTCTGTGGTAATACCTGTAAGTGAAGTATAAGGATAACTTGTAGAATCGGTTAAATTAAATGCGGGTGTCGCATCTACACCTCCAAGAGAAACTGAAACACCACCAAATGAAACAGATGAATTATCTAAAGAGGAATTAGGTATGCCAGTAATATTAGTACCAAAACCTGTAAATGAAGTAGCTGTTATAATTCCACTTGAATTAATATCTCCTGTTCCACCATCAAATGAGATACCTTCTTCACCACTTGAGGGATCAGAACCAATTATTAAATCATATTTTTCATAAGTTTTATTAGTTGCTATACCTACCTTTAAGTCTGTTGCTATACCACTTCTTACAATAGCAGAACCTACGGCTTGATTAACAACCCATCCCTCAGTCGTATATCCAACAACATCAGTTAAATATAATCCACTACCATAATAGAAATTAGCAGTAACAATACCAGCATTAAGAACTGTGTTATTATTGGAATCTGCTCCTTGAGTTATATCCGTAGTTCCTATCCCAACACTTCCCAAAATTGTAGAGATGCCAGTGGCATAAAAATTACTTGAAGTAACTAACCCCGTTACCTTTATATCATCTCGAAAAGTAGAAGATCCATATACCTCTAAATTATCAGTTGGAATGGTCGTTCCCAACCCAACTAATCCAGCTGCATTTACAACAAATTTATCTGTATCAACTTGTATCCCATTTTGAAAATTATAGGATTTATTATAATTTGCCATTGATAGCTACATTTTTAGTTATTTATCTGATAGTTTTTGTTCAAGGTTATCAACCTTCGCAGATAATTCTTTAACTGCCTCAATCAACACAGGAACCAGTTTGTCATACATAACGGCATAAGTACCATCATCTCTAAGAGTTGTAATACCCGGTAGTCCAAGTGCATCAACTTCTTGTGCAATGACACCAACATCAGATCCTTTATTGCTAGATGCAGAATTCCAATCAAATGTATTACCACTAATTGATTTAACTTTATCTAGTGCTTGTTTAATTGGTGAAATGTTATCCTTTAACCTCTTATCAGAAGTACGGAAAGCAATAATATCATCACTTACTGCAAGTTTTCCTGTAATATACACACCATCCAAATCTTTAGGTGATGCAGCTCCCGTATGAGTGGTTTCTAATCTTAAAGTTCCATTATGATATAATTGTGCACTACCTACAGTATCGAAGGCAGCACTTAATGTACTACCATCCTCCTTAGTAATATAAACATTATGGTCACTTTGTAAATAAAGTCCTCCCGTTCCCGTTTCTCTTATGACAGAGTTACTCCCATCATGTACAATTTCTAAATCATTATCGGTAGTACCAAAATATAATGATACACCATCTCTAAAGGTAGTACTAATAGAACCACCAGGATAGGAGAAACCTGTTGCATTACTTACATCACCATAGAATGTGCCAGCAGTTATAGAACTTGCTGCGGATACATTTGCACATGTAACAATACCACTAAATCTAGCATTTGTTCCATTTATATCTCCACCAACGTGCACACTCAACCCAATACCAACACCACCAGCAACCTCTAATGCACCACTAGTCGTATTGGTAGGATTAGTTGAGTCAGTAATTTTTAATGGACTTGATAGATTTAAAGATTGATTAAATTTAACAGTGTTATTGAAGGTTACAGGGCCATCAAATTGTGATAGGAAATTATTACCCTCCCCACCTTCAACAACTAACCTTTTCTTAATTGTTACTTCATCAAATACTCCACTCAATATTGAAGGTAGTTGACCTGTTATAGTTGGGATTGGTGTGTCATAAGTAGTTTCTTCACCAGTGGCAGATGATTTCTTAAGGTTTCCAATATAGAAATCACCTTTACTATTCATACCAGTGTAGACAACTATACCACCGCCTTTCTCTTGAGACTGAGACAAGAACTCTTCCCTTTCAGTAAGTGTTCTGTTCTGAACCTGTGGAAGTGCAGTTGAGTAATTTCCTGGCCCATAACCAAGATACTCAAATGTATGACCAGATGCTCTAAGAATAGATGGTCTTCTAAACTCAACTGCAATTGGTTTAATCTTTTTAATTAAAGAATTGTCATCATGTGTTTGCACAAGAGTTCCTAATGATCCTCTTATAACTGTAACATTATCACTACCTCCTCCAGTCAAAGTAGGAGAAGCAATTCTCATTATTTCATCATCAACTTGAATATAAGATCCATATGGGAATCTTTCAATAATACCTGTTTCTGAACCTGGTAAAGCAACTTGTATTACATTATCACTTACAGTAGAAGTTAAGTAAGCATATTGTTCCTCAAATACAGGAGTACTTCTAATTGCTAGATTTTCATTGGTCTTATCAGATACTTTCTCATTGGCAGAGAATCCATGTTTATAGATTCTAGAAGCTGCTAAATTAGCATTAGTAATTGCAGAGAATGAGTCTACATCTATTTTTGATTGAACTATATAATCCCCTAAATTATTATTACTACTATCAATTACTCTAAAACTATTACCAGCAAGTAATCCGTGAGCAGCAGAACAATTAAAGGTAGATATTCCTGAAGCTGCATCATATGTATCTGATGAAACTGTAATAGAAGGTGCTATTGATAATGCATATTGAGTTGCAACAATATCAGGATCTCCAATAGTTCTAGCAATAGCAACTTGAGTATCACTAGGAGTAGTGGTTATTCTTGTATAACTATCAGTTGCGACACCAACACCAGTAAATTGAAGTACATTACCAACAGTAGAAGTATAATCTTGAGTTCCTGTAGCTACAAAGGTTGCATTACCGTCACCACCACCAATAGCCGCAGTATCATAGTATAAAGTAAGTGTTCCTGAAGTTACACCCAAATATCCTGAACCCTGTGCAATCAAAGTCGCAGAAGTAACAGCTCCTCCACTTACTTCTACTCTAGCGGTTGCACCATACCAAGTGGTTAACCCAGAATCATTATAAAGTTTTACGTTTTGATAAATTCCTGTAGCATTATAATTAGTTCCTGCATTTCCAACACTTCCACTAGTAAGACTACTAAAATTATGCCTGTCACTGAATGTAACAGTAGATATTCCTCCAGAAAGAGCAGATACTGAAGATACAGTAATACCTATACCTAAAGTTGTAGAAAGAATATCTGTACTTTCTCTAGTTACACTCTTTTTAAGTTCATTAGTTACAACTTCACCAAGTGGAGATCTCTTAGCAAAAGAAGCAGAAGCTTGTGGATTATCATTGGGATTATCCATATCCTGTTGAGGATACAAATCTGTCACATTTTGACTATACTTTAAGGAAGTAAAAGTCTCTGGTATTGCATTATCAGCAGAAAGTGCATAAATGTGATAGATACCATCTTGCTGACCTTGAATATATTCAGATATTACCTCATTTCTATAAACATACAAGTTTTTTTGTAAGTTATTTCTCTCATATCGTGGTAAATCAGTAGATCTAATGGTAGTAATACCAGTCATAGAAGATCCAGGAGTCTGAGAATTAGTATTATACTTAAACTCCATGTTATTAGGAACACTACTTATAGTAAAGGTTCCATTATAACCACTATTAGCTGCACCTACAGTATTAGCAGAATCTTGAACATTCTTAATAATTACAGTGTCTCCAACATCTAAGGTATGAGGAAGATCTGTTCTTATAGAAGCAATTCCAACTGTTGGATCATAGAAGGATGTACTAATAAAACATGGATTTCTATCAAATGCATAATCACTATCAGTTAAAACACTTGTTCTAGTGAAATCAGTATCAGTAGTTACTCCTGTTGAACTTGATTCTTGAATTATAAATCCATTTTCTGGATTCTTAGCATCAGAAGATTCTTTAGGAATTACAACTCTAACTTGATATATCTTTTCATCTAAACTTCTAGTATCCTCTTTTCTTTTTATGTAAGTTGAATCAGTTTGATCTCTACCCGCAGTTGCCAATGCAGAAAGTTGTCCTGTAATAGTATTACCTGTACTATTAACAGTTAAATACCAATTACTCTTAACAGAATCCCATTGTATTGGATGGCCTGCTTCACCAGGAGATTTATCAGTAACCCTCGAAATAATACGAAGATTAGTTCCACCTGAAACTGTAATTTCTGATCCATTTGCAGCATTAGACTCAGAAGATGCTAATTCAACTTCATTTGCACTTAAAGTTAATTTAGTTGTACTAGTTATTACATAATATACGGTATCCACCTCTAAATTTTCTGATAGATCTCCATTATTACTTGCAATAATAACCTTTTCTCCTGTAGTTAAATTATGACTACCAATAGCAAAGGTATTAGTGCTAGAGATAGGTGGAGTAACAACAGAATAAGATTTTTCTGAACTACTACCATCTGGCATCAAAATTTCTGCACTATATGTAGTACTTGAAATATCAACATATAATTTATCACCAAGAGCAGCACCTACCTTATAACCTTGAGCATTAAAAGGTGGTTTAATATCTTCATTTAAATAATTATACAAATACAACTTAGCGGTATTAACTTCAGAAGTATCAATAGTAATCCAATCAACCTCTTCCTCTATTGAACTAATATTTCTAGGAGAAACAATAGAAGTAATAAATGCTCTATCATCTTTTGCAAATGCTTCTTTCTTAAATCCATCTGAAACTAAAGCTAATTGACCAAAGTTTGAGTTGGAGTTAGTAATGGAAGCATCACCACCAGTTTGTGCCTCAAAATGTTTAGTATATCCAATAGCAAATACAGAAACTATCTGTAAAATAGCATCATTAGTAATCTTAATATGACTTGTCTCCCAACCTGGTCGATATATTGCTCCCGAATCTAAATGATATACCTTTCCTACCGTGGTTACTGAAGAACCCCCTGATAGTTCACTACCATCTACGGCACTATAACTATTTGATTGATATGTTCTATTACCTGCATCATATTTTACAAAAGCACGGTCATCTTTTTGTAGAGATATACCCGTAAACTGAGCAACAACCATTGATTTAAAACCAGATGCGTTATTACCATCAGCCTTCATACCATTCATACCCCATACTGATCTCATAGAACAGTTAAAGATGTAAGGAGAAGATCCTTCTACAGTATCAGTCTCTATGGTTACAGTTGCTGAAGATACATTACCTGGTCCAAACTTAGCAGGTTCTCGTGCAGCTTGTGGACATGTATAAGTAAATACTTTATCATCAGTGTCACTAACCCAAGTAACAAGTGCTGAAATATTATACCCCGTAGGAGATGAAACACCTCTTATTTTAATTGGGGTTCCAACCTGAAGATTATGTGGAGTAGTGGTAGTAACTGTTACTACAGATGTAGCACCAGCATCAGTACCAGCTTGAATCTTAGATAATCTAATAGGGTCTGTAGCAAATGCACCAACAATTTCCCACTCTGGTCTTTGAGGTTCAAATGCTAATAAATTTAATGGATATTTTTGAGTATCTTCTATAGGTCTTGTGGATCCTTCATTATATGCATTTCCTACTTTATAGTAGTACATATCAAGATCATTACTATCATAACCAGGTACATTATTAACACCATCACAATATTCAAATACTGTTAATTTATTATGTGAGAATGTAGGAAATGCCTGTTTACCAGTAGTAAAAACATTATTATCAGTATAAACTAAATCTAATTCATTTCCATCAAAAATAGAAAACTGCCAAAAATAACATGAACCTGTTACTTTAAATATAGAAGATGTAGGAACAGTATCATCTGTTGGGTTTGGAACATATTTTGGTCTTATCTTCGTTTTCCTTAAATCTAGTCCAACAATGGAAGTACCTCTAGGTACAACAACTCCACCATCAACACTATTAAACTTATAAAGAATATTATCTGCTTGAGTTATATCAAAATTACTATTTAAATCTAAATTTAATGTATTTTTAGCAAGAGTTCCTGCTCCAGTATCATCTTTGGTTCTAACCTTTGCTACATTTGAGTCATCATATATTGCTAAACCTGGCCTATTATCAACCGTATGCTCTCCAGGCATTAACAAAATTGTTGTTTTTTCTATAATATCATTACTATTTCCCTTAACATAAGAAAATCTAGCAGCTTCAATTAAAGCTCTTTGTAAGGTTTTAAATGGTCTTGCAAGTGAGTTACCTTGATTATCAATTGTATCTGTTGAGTCTAAATCGCTTGGACTCACATAAAGAATACGACCTTCAGTATTCTTAATAAAATTATCTAATTTATTCAGAGGCATGAGATTATGACTACTAAAATTATTACTATATCTTATTTAGTTAGCTAGATCTTCCTCATATTCTCGATCATCAGGAAGATCTTCAGGATTCTCCAATTCCAGTGGAAATATTAAAGGATTAAACTCTTCTTCCATCAAATAAGCATGATAATTATATAAATCCTCTACATTATATTCTTTCTGATTGTCAGCAATAAGTTTAAGACCTGGTATTTCTTTAGGAGTTATTCCAATATCTTCCAATTCATCCCATGTAAAAGGGATATCATTTATAAAATACATCCTGACTATTTTTCTATTCTCATTTACCCAATCTTTATACCAACAATAAGTGGAAGATATTCGGTAAGAAGAATTAACTTTCACATCCACCCCCAGTTGTTTGGATTCTAAGCCATTCTTCTTCTGTTATATGTTCGGCTAATTTATAAAGAGGTTTACCAGTTTTTGCATTCTTTTTATTAGATACATATCCTTGCCAAGCAGGAGTATTAGCTTTTTTATCAGCATTAGTTACCGTATAAGGTTCCACGTTTCACTTTGCATACCTTCGATATTTATACTTCTGTATATACTAATCTATCTTCTGGGCACGATGCTCTAACAACACTTAATACATTCATAAACTGATTGGTATTATCGCATACGATTTCCTTCGTATCTCCTTCATTAGAATAGAGATAGAAAGTTTTCTTTGTGGGATCAACCACACACTTCATTAAATATTCTTCGTCCATCCATGCAGTAATGTGACTCACGGTATCATATCATAAACAACGTTGTTTGTCAAGATCTAGATTTTAATTCATCTACTTCTTCTTTAAGTTCTTTAATTGCTTCAATTAAAAGTGGTACAAGTTTCTCGTACATGACCGCCTGAGTTCCATCATCTCTTGTAGTTGTAACACCAGGAAGTTCAAGTGCACTAATTTCTTGAGCAATTACACCCGTATCATCATTTCCTTGTTTATCATCAGTAGATTTTTCATTCCATGTAAATGTATTACCACTAATTGAAGAAACTTTGGCAAGTGCATTTTTAATAGGAGATATATTATCTTTTAATGTTCTATCAGAACCACGATAAGCAGTAATATCCCCCTTTACTCTCATAGAACCATCACTAGCTCTTACTTGCAAACCATTGACAGCTCCTGTTGCATCATTACACCGAAGCTTCTCGTTAGCTCCTGCACCAGCAGAGTAAACAATATCTCGCCATGATGCGGATCCCTCATCATCAACAGCGACAGTGGTTGCTGATGGTGCCGCTTCCCATGTAACAGATGCACCATCACCCCCACTAGTTAATACTTCACCTAATGCTCCATAATTTGCACCAGCAATTCCAATCTCTCCTGCCTTTCCGATACGAAGCCTTTCACTACTAAATCCATTTGTATAAAATTTTATAGATGAGAAATCATCACCAGCAGTACTCTCCATTTGGATACGAGCATCGGCATCACCACCAGTTGATTTAAAATCTAGATAAGGGCCAGAAGTAGTAGATGTTCTTTTTATTTCAACTCCACCATCGGCAGTTAGATCAACATAATTAGTAATGGCTGTGTTTTGACATCGTATATAACCATCAGTTTTTGTTAATGAAGCATCACCCGATTTATCATAGTTTAACGTTGAAGCACCTTCAAGATCACCACCATCATTAAATATAACATTCTTATCACTTCCTGGAGAAGGAAAACTAGCAGCACCATCAACCTTAAGTTCAGTTCCATCTATTTTCAGACCACTTGAAACTTCTAACCAAGTTAATTTCTCATCAGTTCCATTATCCCAAAATACAATTCTATCAGCAGCAGGATTAGCACCAGTTAAAGTTCCTGAAATCATACTAAAAATATCTTCGATATTAACATTCAGATCCAGCCCAGCACCCTGAGTAGCAGCAATCGTAAATTCTCCACTAGTTACATTAGCAGCATTGATGCTTATATTAGAACCTGCCTTTATTGTAACAGGATCAGTAGTTGGAGTAGGAGTTATATTATCAGTTAATGTCAAGATAGCTTGACCTACACCACTTCCCCCAGTAGTACCCGTTACTGGTAAACTATAAGTCTTACCTGCATTAGCATTAGCAGAAATAGTAAATCCACCTTCAGTTACAGTATCAAGAGTAATACCTGGTCCTGCTGTTAAGAGTACATCATCATTGGTAGTACCATCATTCAATCTTAAATTTACATTAGTAACATCAGCTACAGATGTCAATGTATAAGTCTTTCCAGCTGCTCCTGAACCATCAATTGTTAATGTATTATTAGTAACGTTACCTACTACTGTAATTCCACCACTACCAGTAATGTTTACATCATCTGTTGTGGTATCACTACCAGTAAGTCTTATTCCACTACCTCCATTAGTAGTACCAAAAGTAGGTAAGGTATAAGTTGTATTGCTGTCACTATCAGCACTAATAGTAAATCCATTAGCAGTTACACTAGTAAATTCTATACCACCTCCTTTTGTTATAAGAATATCATCAAATGTACCTGCTGTCTCATTTTTTAATCTCCATTTAATACCAGTTAGAGTTGCAGGAGATGGAGGATCAGCTGCTACCTCTTGACTATAAAGTGTACCAGTTTGAGTAGTCGCACTTAGAGTAGTATCAGTTATGGTTATAGAAGTTCCATCAACTTCTAAATGTCTTAACTTACCATCTCCTCCACCACCAGGATCATCATCCCAGAATATAATTCTATCAGCACCAGGATCATCAGCACTTAATATAGCTCCAGTTATTGTTAAAACATCAGCAGTAGTGGCATCAGTATCCATTCCAGCACCCGCCAGAGCATTGATGGTAACTCCAGTTTCTGATGTACTACCAAAACTAATGTTGGTTCCTGCTGTGAAAGTTACATCATCATTATTAGTTCCGTCATTCAATCTTAAAGTAAAATTAGGAGCTGCATCAACACCACCTATAGTATAATTTCCCTTTAATGTATCATCATCTATTGTTACTCCATCTCCAATCTTTAGATAGGTTGTTTTAGTTTCACTAAAATCCCAAAATAATATACTATCTTCAGATGCAATTTTAGGATAAATTTGATTAGCATTAACTCCTATAACATCAGTAAGAGAAGAGGCAACACTAATAGTAGAAGTTCCAGGATCAATAGTTCCCTTAAATGTACCATAATATTCATTTGCAGTTACGATACCGACATTTAAAACAGAATCATTATCAGCATCTGCTGTTCCATCTTGAATATTAAATACACTAGTTCCAATACCTACAGTACGTCCACCACCTACTCGGATATGTAAATCAGCTACAGCTTCTATAAGGGAAGTTCCAGCAGATCCAACAATATTTAATTCTTCTACACCGAAAGGTTTATTGGTCATTTACTTTTTTTTATTATTTATTGGGTTATATAAGTTTTTTGATAGATATTCCCTTTCCAGGTCTAAACAATAATCCTTCTCCAGCTTGTGCTAACAGAAGTATTCCTGGTGATAAGGCAGTCGGCTCATCAGGATCAGGTTCTGGGCCAGGAGGAGTGGGAGAGGATACTGGAGCATCCCAAAGAATCCTTCTTAAAGATCCTTGTAAATTAGTACGGGAATTCCAATTAGAATCATTAGCAGTTATAGCTTCTGTTCCTTCAGGAAACTCATCTGCATCCGCAACAGTAACTTGATTTGCCAACCAATCTTTAATATTACTCCAAGTCCATGTTCTATTATGTTGCAACTTAGTTGCAAACAATCCTACTGTAACTGGACAAGCAGAACTAGTACCTCCAAATTCACCATCTTCAGAGTCTAAAGATTGTACACCATCTAATGTATAATATCCATCATAACGATTAAAGTTAGTACGAAACCAATTCTTATCAACACCAGCAAAAGAATCTGCTCCAATAGTATAACAATCTATACCATTTCCCATACAACTAGCTGACAAAGTTGCTATTCCATCAGCTTTTTGTTCTGTCGTATTATTAGGTTTAGGAGAAGCAAGATTTCCTATATTAAAAGTACGAAAAATATCAGTTGGCCCCGATGAATCTTGACCAATACTAGCAGGAAATCCAGGTCTATTTGTAAGAGTAGTAACACCTAAAAATCCTAATAGGTCAAGGGCATCCTGCAATGTCCAACCAGGATTACCTATGTAATTATTGTAATTGGGATGATCACCCAATACTTGCTGTTGATTATAATTTCCAGAAGCACAAACAAAAATAACTCCTGCATTAACCATATCATCTCCTAAAAGAGTTTCAGAATATGTTGGAGGAGCAGGAACGGCAAAACCCCCTGTGACATATTTTAAATATTCTGGAATAGAAGATGCATCATAAGGTACACCATCATTCCCATTACCCGATTTTCTATAAAAATAATCTGCTCCATAACCAATCGATACAGTCAATCTTCTTCCCCAACTATGGGAAGTTATTGTGGGATTCTTTGTATTATCAAGAGATCTATTTGGTTTACATTGATGAAAAATCTTTATTATCTTAAAACAAGATGATACAGTTACTGCCCCTGTACCCCAAATAATACCCATGTGCCATTTATTTGCATTAAATGCCCACCCTGCAGTCTTTCCATATGCCTGTGACATACATGGAGTAGCATGATATCCTGAATTTGTATGTTCGGCAGTATTGGAACCATTCATACGAGCTCTAGTATAATCTGCTGAAATGGTTACCGTACCAAAATCATTATTTCCTGTTGCAGTTCCTCCATTAGCAGGACTTACATACTTAGAAGATCTAGAACTTGTACTATTATTATTCCACCAATCTCTTGCATAAGATTCTACAGGTACTACAGTTCCATCCCAACGAACCATTAATCTACTACTAGCATCACCTTCAAACCAATCAGGATCAAGATAATAAGGAGAATCCAAAACACAATCTAAAACACCACATACACCATTTTGAGATGAAGTAGCAAAACCACTTTTTAATACATTATCTCCTACAAAATAAGTTGGTTCTCCTACACCCGTTTTTACAAATTCAACATGACCATACCATGCTGATTCATCACAAACTATAACATCAACATCAGATCCATCACCAAGATAAGATGGATTAGCATCTATAATAGTATTATCTGCAATACCATCCCACGGATCATCTTTCTGTTGGTGCCTATAAATTGATGCTCCTGTTCTACCCAAAAAAGCAGAAGTAGGAGTTGCTGGAAAAAAGTTAGAATCAAAATCTCTTCCTATTTTAACATTAGAATCATATCTAGGAGTAGTAGAAAGAGGTCTATCATAAACTCCTCTAAAAGTTCCTTGATAATAATCAGGATCTAAATGAACTGAAGCAACTTTAGAATGTAATTTAAGTTGATCTGCTTCTGCATCCGACATCTCATAAGATGCCATTCTATCACATATTTTACAATCATCAGTACATTCTATTTTTCTATTCGGAATACCATCAATCTCATTTTCATTGATAATATAATCATGAATTTCATTCCAATCCGAAGCATTATTACATGTCACCACATATACTTTAGGCCCAGTACCATCAGGAACAAAATTAGCTCCCTCTTCTTTTAATTGAGAAACCCTATTAGTTTCATATTCTTCATCAACAACGAGAGTAACTGTACTAATCATAATATTAAGTCAATGTTCTTCTTACTAATTTATAATTAACTTGCTCGCTACTTGTTCCTAAGAGTCTTGTTTTACCACCATTTATATCCGTAGATAGATTAGCAATTCTCGTATCATTATACATTATTAAGTATTCAGAAATATATGGTGTTGTTCCGTTAGACATTATAAAGGCCTTTCCTGATTGAATTTTTGTGGCATCTGAATTTAATGAAAAGAATATTGTATATTCAAGTAAACTTATAGTTGAATCAACGGAATCATCAATAACTTGCTCTGTACCACTAAAATTACCAGATTTAGTAACGATAGTTTCAATAGGGTCACTTCCACCACCACTTTCTATATTTTTTGCATAAACATTATTCCATTTTTGGCTGGGAGAACCTAAATCATACTGCTCAGTAACACCAGGAAGTAGTTTATTATTATATGTAGAAACACCTAAGACACTAAATTGTGTTGTGAATAGTGTATTTCCAGTTACTGTTGTTATACCAGTAAAAGTAGATAATCCCGCAACATTTATACCATCAGATAAAACTCTAATTCCTTTTCTTGCCGTAATTAAGCCGACTGAATCAACATTGGTTACATCTTCATAGGTTAATGTACCTCCAATACTTACATTTCCAAGAACAGATAAACTACTTGTACTAGGATTAAAACTTATTCCAGCACCAGTGTAAACCACTTCATAATTACCTGCTGCACTATTATTACTATCTACAAAAGTTAAATAATAATTTACATCTGCTGTACTCTCTTGAGTCTGAACTTTCTTTGCTTCTCCTATTATTACAGAATCAGGATCAGCCCAAACTACTTTTGATCCTGTTGACTGGAGTAGTTGTAAGTTATCACCTGTAACACCAGTATGATCTTTAATACCAGAATAAAAAGATGCAATTCCAACAAATGTAGTAATACCAGAGATATTGACATCATCTAATTCTGAAACACCATCTACGTCTAAATTTCCATTTGCATCTATGGCACCAGTGAATGTAGAGACACCAGATACCTTAAGTCTAACAAAATCAGCTTCATCACCATAATAATTTTTAGCATAAACATTATTCCAACGTAGTTCTGACTCAGATTTTCCTAAATCAAAAGTTTCGCTAATTTGGGGATAAATGTTTGATTGAAATATAGATTGTTTAGCAGCATTAGTATTACCACTCTCAGAACTAAAACTAACAATTCCTACATGATCACCATCAGTATCCTTGACAGATATTGATGTTATCCCTACAGCATTTTCATTATAAATTCCAAATTGACCATCAGATCCACCCCAACTATGAATATCACCATCAGTAGTAGCACCAGTACCATCCAAGTGTAAAGATCCACCAAGATAAAGATAATCGTTACTAGCATTAACGGTTATTCCAGCACCAGTATAAACGGCTTCGTTTTCACCTGTAGGAGTATTATTATCCTCAACAAATGTTAAATGGTAAGTACTATCAGTTGTAACTCCAGTGGTAAGAACTCTAACGGCATTTCTGGTAGTCAACTCACCAGGATCTACCCAATTCACTCCTGATGCTGTTGTTTCTAAAAGATTTCCAATAGCTCCTACTTCACCATCTTCATCATGAACTGGACCTAAAAATGTAACAATCCCAGATACATTTAATTCATCAGTATCAATCCTTCCTGTTATATCAATACCATCCTCATTAGTAATTAATTTTTGTGATCCATTATGAAATATAACAACTCTTGAATTTGTACCACTATGCAATTTTAATATGGGTTTCCAATCTTGATCAAAGAATTGATATGCTCCTGGCCCATCAGCCCCGTCTGTCTTAAATACTATTCCTCCAGAACCCTTCTCCTGAAAATATGTGGTTCTACCATCAACAATACTATCCCCATTATAATCAAGTTGATTCTTAAGACTAACTGTATGAGATATTCGTAAATCATTTCCATCACCGAAGGTAGCCTGTGTTTCATCCTTAAACTTAAGTCGATCATCAGACCTATCCCAAAATGCTGATGTAACACCAGCAGAACCAATAAATCTTACATTATTATGAAATGAAGCAATACCACTTACACCTAATACACCAGTAACTTCTACACCATGTTGAACTGTATTAAATTTTGTACCAGCACCACTACCACCTCTCCAAAGTAATTCAGTACCTCCATCAGCATTAAATACTGCCATATTAGCACCAGCAGTAGTCTCAAACACTATATCATGAGAACCTGCAGGTACTTGTAACCTCATATCATGAGGTCCAGTATGTTTAATTACACTACCATCATTAGATCCATCACCAGGAGTATAATATATCTCTAAATCTGGCCCATCACCAAAAGTTAATTTAGTATTACCTAAAAGACTGAGTTTATCATCAGATTGATCCCAGAAAGCAGATACAATACCTGCCTGTCCCCATAATTCTACATCACCCCTAAACGTTGCAATACCAGGATTAACAATAAGTCTCTGGAAATTACCTTCATCTAAAGTGAGATCATTTTTAATAAATAAATCCCCACCAACATAAAGATCTCCACCAGTAGTCGTAATTCCACCATATGCTGAAAGAGTAACTCCTACTCCTAATTTTCCTTCTCCATCAGTTTCAGTAGGCCCTGTAACAGAGAGAGAACTACCCACATTTACATTACTGTTTATTCCTACACCACCATTTACTTGTAGTGAACCACTATCAGGACCAAAAGAATCTGTACTATTGTTAATAAAGAATATATCCTCTGACTGAACCGTTCCTGAAGCAGAATCTAATATTAAATTACCCGTATCTGTATCAATAATATTAGATTCTATTCTGACCGAACCTAATGTAGAAACACCACTTATTTTTACATTATCAAGATCCGTATGTCCCGTTACATTAAAAGTATTACTAGTAGTATTGTAAGTTAAATTAGAACTATCTGTTAAAGAACCACCTGTTCCAGCAAGAACAACTCTACCTGATGTTAAATTTTCTACCGTAAATGCATCTGCCTGACCACCTGCATTAATATCTAATAATCCATAAGTTGTTGTAATACCACTTACTTCTATTCTACTGAATGAAGCAATTCCAACAACATCCAACAAAGAATTAGGTTGTGTACTACCAATTCCTACCCTTTGTGTCGCTTCTATCCATACAAAATTAGGAGCACCATCTACTAAACCAGTGTCATCATGATACTGTATCTCTGATATTGTTCCACCAGCACCTGACTGTACATTTTCTGGAGATTTCCATTCAAGTTGATCACCTACATCTGCCTTTACTAATAAATCTCCCGGATTTCCTTCAAAATTATCACCATCATAAACTGTACCTGTTAATCTAAGATTACCCTTTATATGTAACTGTTGAGTAGGATTATTCTCTGCTACTCCTACATAAGTAACTCCACTATTACTAATTGCTGTAATAATAGTTCCACCAATACCAACATTTAATTGAGCAGTGGTAAGAATACCTGAAGTACCATCAAATACTAAGTTAGAAGATGTTGCAAAATCATCAGCATCTTTGAATAATACACTTGAATTATCACCTGGTGGTCTGAAAGTGAGAGTAGCTCTCTGATTAAGAGGTATGCCAGTTGCTGTTACTACATTTCCTATAAAATCTAACTGAGTGATACTATCGGCACTACCTACAAGACTTCCCTCTTCATATACACTAATAGCTCCAGGTATTAGACCACCACCAACAGGTTGCCAATACCTATCTCCCGAAGTATCACCATGAATTGTTATGAGTTGATATCTTGTTCCAACAGGTATGCCAGTACTACTACCACCATCAGCAATACCTAACGATGAAGGATTACTAAAATTAGGTTCTGCCTGATCTAGACCAAGATATTGATATCTATTGGTAGATAAAGCCGATTGAGGGACTTGTTTTACTCTTCCACTAAGATACTTAGGCATTGCTGTTCTCTAGAATACTAGCAAGAAATTCCATTTGCAAAGGACCTACTAATCCACCAGCTGAGGATACACCAACATATGCACTTATCGTATTATAATCAGCTCTAGTAATTGGAGTTGCTATACCAGCAACAGGATCTGTTGGTCGGGGATAACTATGTTCGGTCATGAAACTATCTACACTACATTTAAATATCAAAGAATTATTTGTAATAGATATAGTCTTATTAGAACGTTTCATACTTCCTGACACCGCACTAACAAATGTATGTTCATAATCACCACCACTTACAACAACACCTCTCGTAACACCTTCACTAGTTGCCGACTCAAAATAATGTCTATCAGTATTAGTAGAAGGAATAGTATCTAAAACTTGTACCTCAAACGTATTAGTAGTAACATTATCAATACGTAACCATCTATTATTAGCATAATCCTTCTCCCTTGGATAAGATTTTTGAGAAGAAACTCCTATTGCACCACAATATCCACAACTAAAAGTTAAAGATTCAGTTGCAAATTGAATACCATCACCATTATCCATACCATGATTAGCAATAGTACAAGTCATAATACCTGACTCAGGTGTATATTCAGCATCAGTTACTGTTAATCCAGTGGCAGCTACAAACGTATGTACCCCCACATAAGAAGAAGATCCCACATCTAAAGTAATAGTTGTATCAGTGACTGCTGAAATATTAAGAGCTGTATCATATGCAGGATCATTCGAACTTGCACCACCATAACCTGTAGGTCGAGGATATGTATGAATACCTACAAAATTATCTTGTGCACATCTAAACTGTAGAGATTTATTTGCTAATTTAATACTTGTACCTACCTTTAACTTATGACTACCTATAGTAGCAGTCATAATTCCAGAAGCAGAATCATAATTTGCTGCTTGAACGCTGAAATAATCTAATGGACTCTTTCCTACATTAAGCTCAAAAGTACTTGCAGTTTTATTAGAAATAGGTAACCATACACCTCTGGTTGGATCTGATGCTCTTGGATATTTCTTTTCTGCAGTATTACTATCCATCGCACATGTAAAAGTTAGTGCATCATCATCAAATCTAATCAAATCACCATTATCATAACCATGAGTCGTAGTGGTATGAACAGTTAAAATTCCAACATTTGCATTATATGCAGTGCCAGCTCCAGCATCTTTAGCACTAGTAGCAGTTGAATCCAACATTCCATGACAAGGTATGGAGAATGTCACAATTCCTGTCGTAGGATTATATTCTGCTCCTGAAGGAGTGTAACTAGGTCCACCTGTCAAAGTAACTGCGTCTGGCCTAGCTCTAACAAAATCATGAATAGCAGCATTATAAACATGCTTATAACCAACAGCACTTCCAACTATAGATGTAAATGTTTTAGACAAACCAGCACTAGGTTCCTCAACTATTGTATCTACAATATATGATTTTTGTGGATCGGGAAATATAGTAGTTGTAATACCAGTACCACTAGGACAAGTAAAAGCAATACCTGCCATGGTTATTTCACTACCCACCCCAAAACCATGTGGAGTCATTGTAGTTACTGTAGCAAGTCCAGCAGGTTCATTATAATCTACATTGAAAATTGTGGTTATTCCAGTCTGAATTCCTGTAATATATAAACGATCTACAATTAATGGGGTTTTTTCTAATACAATTCTACCATCAATTAAAATTACTGCATCATTGGGTGGAATCTCAACGTCTTTTATAACTCTAATATCTCTAGTATTACCTGTACTTCTTGTTTCTCTCCGTTGAATAAAAGTAACGGTGGGATATGTCTGCCCTATACCTACATTAGCCACCTGTGCATATAACACAAGTGCAGAAGTTCCTGTTGGTACTTCATACAATTTTTGCTCTCCTGGTGCCACAGGAACAGCAACTGATATAAACTTATTGACTGGTGCTATTGCCATATTATCTCAACGAAAGTATTAATGGTGTTAATTGTGCTTGAATCGCTCTGTTAAAATCTCTTCCAGAAATAGTAGAGGTGGTTTGATCAATAGTTAAACCATCACCAATTCTAAAGTTACCTTTTTGATCCGTGCTGGTATATGGAACTTGCCCACCATTAATGGAAATAACTTCATTTTCAGGAATAGGTTCCCCACCCTGGAAGGGGTTTGCTCTATTTAGGTCTGTACCAGCACCGACATATTCGAAAGAATGTGAACTGGTAATGATACGACTTAACCTTGAGAAGGCAACACTTACTCCAGCCCCAATACTATAAGGAATAAATTCATTAAATGTCACATTAGTCAATCCCGATAATGGATTAGGTTCTGTCGATTCACTTACTGTATATAATACAGGATCTGTATTTACTCTAGCAATAGCATCTCCACTAGAGAAAGTGACAGGAAGTTCTTGATTCGGTAAGAAGTTTCTCCCACTCGCAATAATATCAATAGAACTAATTGTTCCTGCTGCACTTACATTAGCCGAAAACTCTGGTAAAATTGATTCAGGGCCTAAAGGATTAGGAACAGTAACATTAGGAGGAGATCCTGGAGCATATCCAGTACCACCATCAATAATATCAATACTTCTAATAAATTGAAGTGGTGCTGTTAATATGCCAGTTGCATTAGTATCTGGATAATTATCTAAATCAATTTGGAAATATGCTCCCTGACCATCAAAAGGTTTTCTTACATTTTCTTCTATATCTCTAACATTATTAATTGCAATAACATCCTGACCACCAATAGAACTTACATTAGTAATCCCAGTAAACTCAACATCTCCAATACCATCTGCCTTTAGTCCGACATTACCGAAGGATGAGTTAGAGTTTGTTAGGTCACACTGTCCACCAGATCCACAGAATATAGCAATATCACATCCAATAGTAAAGATAGAAACTAACTGGGCATAAGCATTATTGGTTATTGATACACCAATTCCATTTTCATTATACTGGGTAAATGAATCACAGACCATAGATTTCAAATCTTGACCTAAATCATTAACACCAGTAAATGCTGCATTGACATAATCACCATTAATTTTCATACCAATACTACCTGTCATAAAGTTAGTACAGTTCCTGACATAAGGACTTCTATATCTACCACCTTTTGATGGATCTATTCTATCTGGTCCTTGGTTTGCTGGGCCAAGTGCTGTATATCCAGTTACAGCCTGAAAATCTTTACCCAATGCAACACCTTCTGCAGTTGGAGGAAATGCCACAGCTCCACAATGAGGATGATTAGTAGGACTTGTAATACCTGCAAAGTTCATATTCTGTATTAAACATCCTGCTCTAACCTGAAATACATCTTTATTAGTATTAAGAGGAACAACTGTCACCAATCTTAAATCTTCACCAGAAACAGTAACCTCAGTTCTAAGACCTATTGGATTATTTTCTTTATAAACTCCCGAACGTACAATAATAGTATCTCCTGTTTGTGCTATTGCTGCAGCACCACCAATTGTTCTTTTAGAATCACCTTCCAGTAATCCACTATTACTATCACATCCATTCATCGAAACCCAAATAGCATTTTTTGTCTGAACACCAGATGGTCTCCATGATACACCAGTTCCCACTGATGCCAAACGATAATCAGTCTTACATACACCAACTGCATCAGAAAACCCATTATCATCATTAATATCTAATAATGATGACTCTAATTCTACGGTTCCTACAAAAGTAGAAAGACCACTCACAGTCAGACTACCACCCACACTTACATTTCTCTTAACACCAACTCCACCTTCAACAACAACAGCTCCCGTATCTATCCCTACTGATTCTATAAGAGATTCTACATGTAAAGTACCACTCACCGTTGTAGAATCTCCTGTTGTATCACCTAGAACAGTATTACCTTTAACATTTAACTCATTCCCAATCCACAAATTCTCTCCAATTCCAACACCACCAGTAACCTGAAGAGCCCCAGTAGCAGGACTAGTGGATGATTGATTTGACCTTAATTCAGCAATCCCACCCATTATTAAATTTTTAACAATACCTAAACCACCATCCAATTGGACAGAAGCACTTAGAGTACTGGTAGCTGGTGTCTCATCATTAAATATTGCAAGTTCATCAACTGTTAATTTATCTAATGTTGTGTCTCCATCTACATCTACTGTACTCTGGAATGTTGCTCCTTGATCTACATTCAAGGTGAAATCTAATTCAGTATGTCTACTAACTGTTAATTTCCGTCTAAGATAAGCATCCTCCCAGACATCCAACGCATACTCTGGATCTATAGTATGAATACCAACAAAACCCGTTTTAGTAATAACTGTATACGCACCACCATCTGAATCAGGTACACCTACTTGAAATCTTTGTACGGGATTGGTAGTACCAATACCTACAGAACCAATACCAGTAACTACAACACTTTCAGATCCACCTGCTCCAACTTGCAATGGTGCTATAGGACTTACTGTTAAAATACCAACATTAGTTTGTCTATAAATTGAAGCATTATCACCTTCACCATCAAATCCCCATAAATCAAAAGTAAATATAGTTGCTACTCCAGTTGGACTAATAATATTTGCTGCTGTAGGAAGTAACGTATCAGTTCCCAAACCAAGACTATTTGATTGTACAAAGTTCAGAGTATCAAATGTTTGAGCAGTACCCACTGAAATGGGAACATAGACACCTTCATCCTGAACTTTAATTCCTTCTTGATCTAAACTAGGAGGTATTGGTTGCCATCTAATACCATGCTCATCCCTCTTTAACCAATAATTATTTTCTCCAGGAGAACCTACAGAGTCGTAAATATTTCTATCAATATGAACACTACCATCAACTTCCAGTTTTAAGGGCCCTTGAGCAGATTCACTAAATTCAATATTACCATCAACCCAATTCCCAAATGGAGTTGTTGTTCCAATACCAACAGTTCCACCAGCAGTAACTACTACAGACGAATTATCAATATTAAGCTGAAATTTTTCTAATGGTTGAGTGGTTCCTATACCAACTCGGCCACTTAATTCACCAGTATTAATACCAACAAATACAGTACCTCCAGAACCTACATTAAATCTATTCCTAACAGTTAGATAACTAATATCTAACTCACCATAGATATAAACATCATCAGCAAACGTGGCAATGCCAGTTGTATATGAATTTCCTCTAACTTCTAAATCATCAACTGAAATGCTTTTAAATTGATAATCAAGATTACCATAGATATAAACATTCTCAAATACTGAGTTTCCTGATCTTGTAAAGTCTTGATTAAGTGATGACATTATACTTTACTATACACCTTTAGAGAATTCTTTTAGCAGCTTCTTGTGCCACTATACCACCAACAGGTCCAAGAGCAGAACCACCTGCTCTTGCAGCTGCAGCTATCAATGCATCTTTTGAAAAACTTTTTGTCATTCCAAGTGCAGTATCACTCACAAAACTCAATTTACCACTTACGGATGACATAAAAGAACTTAATTTTAGATGATCAAGAAGATCTTGATCACCAGCAGGTCCATAGACATCTATTTTTTCAGCAATTAATTTAATCTCTTTTGTATCACCAGCATCATCACCACCTATTTGGATAGTATTCGTACCTTTGATAATAATATCATTAGCATCTAAAGTAATAGTTTTACTTGCTTTAATAAGAACATGATCTTTTACTGCAGTTAAAGAAAGGTTTCCTGTATGTGCAGTTACCTGCATGGCAGTTCCACCATTAGATGCTTTCTTAGCACCCGCATCTATCTGAAGAGTTTGTTCGGTTTCACATCTAGTAATACCACCTTCATGATGAGCTAATATAAATCTATGACCGTCTTTATTAACTCCTTTAAGAGAAAATGCTTCACCACCAGCTAAATCACTAACAGTATCACTCTTATTAGATTCTATAATAAGATTGCCATAAATATTCTGTTGCCACGCATCAGCTGCCATAATTAAACCTTCCCAACACAATCAATAACTTGAAGTACATCACCTTGAGGTCTCGTTTTAGACATTAAAGGTCGAAGCACCGCACCAAAACCCAAATCAGTACTAATATTTAGTTCAGGTAAACCAGAGTAAGCTACCCTATTAACAATATCAACACTTTCTATTCTACCATCCACAATAGTCAAATCAAAGTTCTCTAAAGTATCTCCCTCTTCATATCCTTCTCCGGGATCATCAATAACAACTCCACCAATATATAATGGAACTTCTTCCTCTTCTGCAGGATAGTTTTCACCAACAGTAATCATAGATACACTTAAAATCTCACCATAAGTGGGTGAATATGGATTTTGATCTATATTTGCCTTTGCGTAAGCACCATAACCTCTGTCACAATTATCAGTAAGAGTTACAATAGGAGGAGCTGTATATCCACTACCGCCATCTGCCATCTCTATTCCAACAATACTTGCGGTTCTCTTCACATCTCCATATATATCGTCGAAATTGAATTTTTTCTTCACATTACCAAGAATAACCTTTCCTACTCCTCCTATACCCTCACCACCAAAAAATTCCACTTTAGGTAATCCACACTCAAATATATTACCAGTATTACAATCAACAGCTGTTTCTTCTACATCGGATAACTTTTGTCCAAAAATACTCCATTTTCCATAACTTTCCTCAAATGCAGTAGTTACACTAGATGCTCCTCCTACAAGAGATGCACCAGATATTGTATTCAATACACCAGGATTATTCAGAGGTTCTAATATTTCACTACCCGCCTCGGCAACATCACCTACTACAGCAAGTGTACCAGTAGCAATATTCGCTGTAGCATTTGCTGCTCCTCTAAAAATATTATCCCAACTCTTTTTATTAGATGACTCTGACTTATCTTTTTGATCTCCTACAGTATTTTTATAAACAGTACTTGTAGGACAATCTTTTTGTTCTCCACATGAGAAAAATCCACTAACTTTCTTAAGTATATCTATACCATCAAGCATAAAATCTTTAACATTCATAGCAATACCCAATACCTTTGAGACAGGTCCTAAAAGAGGGCCTATTATAGAATCAGCCATACTAGCAATTTTAGTAACTATTCCACCTACCATTTGCTCAACGGCACAAATAGGAACGTTAAGAAGATTTGAGTTTATTGCTCCACTAAGCAAATCTGCAGCAATATTTGGTATGGCAAGAGAAATTCTAGATGAAGCACAAAAAATACCATCAAACAGACCTTTAATAGGACTTAATAAAGCATCCTGAATACCAGTAATCTTCGCAATTGCTGCAGTCATTGGGAATGATCTAGAAACTTGAGCCATTATACCCGAAGCTAACTCCTGAAATCCATTCGAAATCATCGTTTCTAATTTTTGACTTAAAGCAGTTGTCATTTTATTGACAAATTTATTCATAGATCTACCTATCATTCCCGAAGCATCTTTAATTGCTTGTGGTAGATTTAAAATGGCACTTCCTGGTCCATTAATCATATCAAATAAATTTTCAATTTGACTTGATACCTCATCTAAAGTATTATCTCTACAAGGATCAGCTTGTGTAATTGAAATTCCTGTTACTGTACTATCAGGAAACTGACTTCTACCTCCACCAACAGATACTGTGTTTCCTACGCTTTCTTGAGTTGCATCTGTAGTAACGACACCTTGTGCTGCTAATGACTCCGCCCTAGTTTGAGCATCAACTTGAGTACTGGTATCGCCAATAACATCACCAATAACACCCGTATCAGTTTCTGTTTCTCCTGGATTAGCTGTACCTGCTCCTGTTTCAACATTTACATCTTCACCAGTAACAGTTGGGGTGTCAGTAGTTACCGTTTCTTGATTGGCGGTATTTAGAAACTCTAAGGAATCATCAACTTCTGAAAGAATAGCATCTTGATTAGTGGCAGGAAGACTATCAAGAGAAGTATTAATGGCTGCGGCAATAATAGGATGATCTGCATAATTATCAATTATAAATTGAATCTTCTCTCTTCTTACAGGAGATTCTATTTGATCAAAACCAATAATATATGGAACAGCAGCTCTTAATTGTTCGTCACTAACTATTTGAGGGTTTGTAGGAGATGAAACTATGGTTGCATCAGGAGTAGTAGTGGTAGTAGTAGGATCTAAAGGATCACCTGTAGTTATAGGAGAAGTTGTTTGAGGAGGAAGAGTAGTAGCAGCAGAAGAAGTAGCAGCAGAAGAAGTATCACCAGTAGATGAAGAAGAACTTATTTCCTTTTCTATATTAGAAGATTTTTCCTTCCAAAAATTAGGATCTTTAAGTATTTTTTCAACTTCTCTCTGATTATAAGTTCGTGATCCATCATTGAATGCATTATTATCATTTAATATTTTTTTACCTAATATGTATGACCCTGCAACTCCAACTAATGTAACTAAACTTGTAACTCCCCACCAAACAACAGGAACCGCAAAAGCAGCTGCTTGCCTATTTAATGGTTCTTGTTTATCATTTAAAAGCTTAAGAAGAAATTTATTGTCATTATCTTTTTCTTCTGCTTCTTTTAGTAAGTCTTGTTTCCACTGTGGGACTGATTCTGTCATGGGTAATATCCTCCTATTAATTATTTAGATGGTATTAATTTATTGAGCATTTCTTGCATCATTACCCTCTATTTGGATTGTTAGGATCATCAAAATCAAGATCACCCAATCCTCCTGGTTTGAATTCTCCTGTAAGTGTACTTCTACCCTCAGCTATTCGTTGCCTTGCCATCTGTTGAGCCCGTTCAGCACCAGTCAGTTTTATAGGAGGTTTAGGAATTGCCCCCACTTTACCAGGTTCAATTCCCGCTTTTTTTAATTGTTCCTTTGCTTTAGTATTACTTCTATTAGATTTAGTTGCAGTTTTAATGGCACTAGGGGTTAGTTCAGGAGCATCTGCATTATATTGTGGTGGAGGAAGACCTGCTTTTTTATCAGGTGGAAGTAAGTTAGTTACTTTAAGTGAACCCACATATCCAGTTTTAACACCGTATCTTTCATCAGGTTTAATTTTAGTATCTCTAGTTCTTCCTAATAGATGTAAAATAATAGGATTTTGTTTTGCAGATCCATCTAAAAACTTTCCAAGAACTACATCTCCTTGAGATAATCTAACACTCATTTTTCTACCAGCTGCTCCAGAACCAGCAACAGTAGGAAGAGCAACTAAAGCAAACACAATTTGATCATCAGGTATTTGAGAAATATCAGAAGGATGATATCCCATAATGGCAACTCTTCTACGAATACCAAAACCTTGAGTACCATCTTGCTGGTTTTTTTGAGATTTATAAGGAAGTATTATCCCAATCCATTCGTGGGTTCCTAACCCATAAAAACTATCAGAAGAAGAATTATTCATTTTATATTAAGTATTTTGAGATGAATGTAATCCATAAGAATCACGCAATAGACCTAAAGAAGTTTCACTTTTTTCAGGATTAAAATGATGACATAAAGAGCCAATTATATATCTACCACTTTGTTTTTGATCTGGCCCCATTTCCTTTCTACTGGATATATCTTCAATTACCAGATTCAATACTTCACCAGCTTCTAAATCCGTATTACCCATAATAAGTATAGAAGTTTGTTGAGAAAATAATAAATTATATCTTGCTGCTGCAGCTGCAAAATAAAACTCAGGATTATTATTAGGAGTAGTAGTTTCTTTATCACCTCCAATATTTAATATAGCAGTCTCTACCCTATGAAATCTATTTCCAGAATTAAATTCTTCTTCCAATATCTTAGGAATTGATGGAGTTTTACCTAAAGTAGAAAATTTAGGATTCTTATATAACTTATCATTATCTACAGAAATATCAATCTCGGTAAAATCAAAAGTTGCTGGATTAAAAAATATAGTCTTCGTGGCATATATACCAGTTCTAATCTGATTTAATAAATTTTGATCTTGTGATACAGTTAAAGATTCTATTTTAAATTGATTTTCAACATCCGAAGATTGATATGATGACTCAGAAAAAGCATTATAGTTATAATTCTCAGGATAAGGATTAGAATTGATTAAAGTATCTGCAGAAATATACTTAAATCCACTCTTAGTTTCATAACAAAAATAACCTGCTCCTGCTGTATTTTGAGGAATGGTCTGTTTTGCTAACATCCCCAGTAAGTCAAAAGGTCTCTGAGTCATTCCTGCAAATGAATAAGAATTACTAGAATCATCAACCTGAATTAAATCATCAGTTAATTTTAAGTCATTTTTTAGAATATTTTTTACAGATTCACTAATTCTTCCATCAAAATGTCTGGTTACTCTTTTAGTAGGATTAGTCCATCCTATCCTAGATACAAATCTAAATCGAAGAGTCTCTGAAGTAGATGTTTTCTCTAAAACTTGTACTTCATTGATATATAATCTCTTATTGGGATTAGTAGTAGATGAAAAGTCTAATCCTTCACCAATATAATTTTTAACCTTTAAAAGAAGTTCACACCCCACTTCAAGAGGAAGGTAACTATGTAAAGATCCCACCCTGTCTTGAATATCATCTGCAGAATTAGAAACACCAATAGTACTAACAAGTTCAACCATTCCTGTTATATTTGGAGAAAGTATATTTTCATAATAAAATATGTCAGTCACTCTAAATTGAGCATCATCTGCAGTGACAGATCTTCTACCATCAGCTGATATTATAACGAACTTTTCGTATATAGCAGGTTGTTGTATTGTCATTATGGCACACTCATTATCTCAGTATTATTATTACCACCACCAGCAGAAGTAGAACCTTTATTACCACCAAACCAAGTAGTTGGATTATACCATATCCGTTCCCGTTTTATTTTAGTTCTTTCTACAACCACAAGATCACCTTTAGGTATATCTTGATCATTATCTAAAGGGCCTTTTTGACCTAATATAATAGGGGCAGTTCTTTGTCTAACTTTGACATTTCGATCCAACTTAGAATCCAAACGAGGATTTATCCTTTCTCTGGTTTTCTTCTCTTTAATCTTCTTACTCTTTGATTGTATTTTATTATCTTGCTTTAATAATTCTTGCCTCATTACCTGACCCGTACTTGCAAGATTATCATCTTCCCAAGGTTTATTCCATTTCACTGGTGAAGATTGATTAGTATTATCATTTACACTAGTGGAGGAATCAGATGAAGGTCTTTCTCCTTTTTCATCTCCAACAGATTTCAAGTCACGATCAATTCCTTTTAATTCTGCATCCAAATCTTTTAAATCTGATTCTGCTTTTTGCAAATCACTAGTAGATTTATTTAAATTAAAAAGACTGCTTATACCAGTAAACAACGCACCCATACCTTTACCAATAATAGCAAATGTCTTCATGGCACCTTCCCAAATTGGTTTAATAAATGCAAAACGTCTCTTTAAGTTTGCTATAATTTGTGGTAAGCGAGTTACAAGAAATCCTACTAATAACCATCCAAAGAAATTAACCAATCTATCCCAAATAGATCTAGCAACTCCTATTGCTCCCCCTAAAACAGGAATCTTAGGTATTTTTCTTGAAGGAGAACCCTCTATTTTCTTTTCTAATAATATCCTCTTCTCTTGTTCTTCTTGACGACGAGTTAAATAACTTTTTTTCTTTTCCACATTCCTAAGTTTCTTATTAGATCTAATAAGAACACTTTTGATATTAGTAACATTAAGTTTTACTTTTTTTACTTCTGCAATTTCCATTTATAGATGTATCCCCAAATTCATTTTCATATAATCTACACTGAGATTACTTAAATCTTGAGATGTGAAGTGAGTGAGAGCTTCAGCTTCTCCAGAAGCTCCAAAACCTGAACCAGTAGATCCATCATCAGTATCTCCCAAATTAATTATACTAACATTACCACCTCTATTTCTATTATGGAAAAGATTTTCATGTCTGTTTAGTTCTCTTTGAGATAATTGATTACCTGCATTAGCACCAGATACTGCATCCATTGCTCTTCCACCTAACCAAGATCCACCAATACCACCAATCAAACCACCAATTACTGCTCCTGGAACTGCACCGACACCACCAAACATTGCACCAATAGCAGCACCTGCCATTGCTCCACCTTTGGCACCAGCCATTCCACCACCAATAGTTCCAGCAGTTCCCATCCCTGCTTGTAAATGACTTTGACCTTCATCTAATCTACCTTTATACTCCAAACCACCCATCAAAATAGAAAATAATCCCCCTCCTATTCTGGTTTTGGGTAATCTCAAATTACGTGCCAGTAAGTTAGATGTAACCCTTTGTCTTTGTAAAAATCTTGCGAAAGGAGTTTTTGTTCTAGTGAATTGTTGAATTGGGTTAATACCAGGCATTCCACGGAACCTAGTGCCTGTCTTAGTAGTTGTTACACCCCTCCTAGAAAGTTTAGTGAATAATCCAGTTCTATTTCCAGCAGCAACTGCACCTCTTGCACCTGCACCAATACCAAGTAATCCAAGAGCTCCTTTTAAGAGAGAAATGGTACCCGCAAGACGAAGAACCGTATCGAGTATTATTCCCCCAACAACTAAACCTGCAATTAATTTCCAATGTTTAGTTACTACATTAACAATTTTATCTATTCTCTCTGGATTATCAGCTAACCATTTTAATCCTTTATTAACAATAAATCCTGCGGCTATCCATCCAAAAAATCCTAATATTCTACTAAAAATACCTTTCACAGGGGCAGTAACAGTCTGAAATACTTTACCAATACCTCCCCCTAATTTAGTATCTTTTTCACCACCACCTATTTTACCACCTTTCATAGTAGCAGTGGTCTTTCTAATATTCTTTATTTCATCTTCTTCTTTGGCAATTCTATAGGCAAAATCTAAAGTTAATTGCTTTTGTATTTCCTCTAAAATCCTATTAGTTTCAACTAATGTTTCAGAAACTGGTGTACCAGAAGGTGTCAATAAAGGAGCATCAGTTGAACGACGACGACCAAAAATTGAAGAAGAAATTCTAGTTATCTTCGGTACTAAAGATTTAGTTTTGAAAATCGACTTAAATGCCACTTTGTTGTTGTTGTTTTAAATTTTCTTCTTCAATATATTGCTGGAGAAGTGAAATGTAAATCTCTCTTTCCCACGGAATCATATTTTCTAACTCTGTTAAGCTGTATTTATGGTGCTGGATCAAGGCAAAGTTTGTTCTATAATAATTTTCCAAACTTTCATGAGCCAGGGCTAATTGAAAAAAGATGCAAGGCCCTCAATTACAACTTCGCTTTCCACTTTAGTTTTAGGATTAGTTACCTTAAGAGTATGAGAAAGTTTAGGCATCGTATCAAAAAATGACTCAATATCCTTAAACTGTTTAGAGTTCATTTGTTCCACAAAATCCTTTAATTCTTTCTTAGTACATTCTGTAGCATCCCATGCTTCCTCTTCATTATATACTTGCTTAATACAAGACATAATTACATTCAATGATTCATCCACTTGACTCTTTTGAGGATCTATATCAAAATTAGATTCAATAAACTGTGTTAATGATGGATATTGCATTTGCACTGACAAATTATCATCCAATTTTATAACATTCGAATGTTTAGAATTTTTCTGAACTTTAATTGAATCAATATCAATTTCAACAGGAACCTGCGTCTCACCATCATCGGGACATGTTACATTCACTTCCACTGTCTCACCAACAGACTTGGCACGAACATTCAGGAACAAATATTCAATATCAAAAGTTGCTAATTTTTCAACTTTAATACCTCTTGACAAAACACAATTTCCAATAACAGTTTTAATTGCATTAGTAATTTGTTTCGTATCTTCTGATTCTAATGCCATGATTAGAATCTTCTCCTCTTTAACTAAAAAGGGTCTATATTTAATCTTTTTATTACTCGATGGTAATACCAACTCATAAGTCGGAGCAGATATTTGTGGTAAAGGCATAATTTTTAATACACTTCAGTAAGGTTATTTAGCACCTAATTCCAACCTCCCATTATATAACGATCATAGGCAAATTGTATAGTTACTTTTAATATATCAGCATCTCCATAAGACACTGGAATTGATGTCATAGCTTTAGGAAATGCATTTATAAACTCATATGCTACTTGATGTTCATAATTTCTATCAAATTTTGCAATTGATAATGTTCCACATTTATATCCTACATTATCAGATGATTGCATAGGATAATTAAATCTACGATAATAATTTTGATCACTTCCTCTAGTAACACCATCTACCGTATTATCACCTGAAATATAATCCATCCATCCCTCAAAAAACTTAAGTACATTATATTTCATATCCACATAAAATGTAAAATCACTATCAAGGTACATTCGAGTATGGGCAAATTGTTGATTTATGCCCTGAAAATTATCTTTAACTTCTGCCGTCGCAAATGAACTAGAAGGTAAAGTAGCTTCAGAACACATAATACCAATATCCCCATTCAAGTAATTATTATCAACATTATAAAAATTTTCAAGATAATCTTTAAGTGCTCCTGTAATTCCAGAAATATTTACCTGATATTGGTTTGTTAAAGACAGTTTAGTAATGTCAGTTCTGTTCAAAACATTCATTTTGAACTTTTGGATTACTGTTGCCATAAATACCTTATATTATTTTTATATTATTTCTATTTAGATGTCTTATAAAGGAAGATATAGACCAAACAATCCATTAAAGTATAAAGGTGACTATAGAAACATAATTTACCGTTCTTTATGGGAACTTAAGTTCATGAAATATTGTGATAGTAA
>CETC01006193.1_pt1 | contig 41109 bp, 16 predicted proteins | sample 326911 | NCBI WGS metagenome assembly CETC01 (sample SAMEA2622694, study PRJEB7988) | marine metagenome | isolation source: saline water (ENVO:00002010), including | reverse complement strand
CCAATTTTATGTCCACCTTGATTACAAACCCAACAATGCCATTTTTGAGTTTCTAAATTGACTTGAAGTTTCTTTTTATGATGATTACAAAATTGACAATGGAAAGCATGTTCACCATTTTTCATTTGGTAACTTTTATATAAAACTTTTTCTAATAATGTGAGTAATTCGTAATTATACATTTGATACAATATACGAAAGATTTAGTATAAAAGTCAAGCTTTTTATTTAACGCCGAAATGTTTACTTAATTTATCTAATTTTTGTTCTATTCTATTTATTTTAGCTTCAATATCACCCGATACTTTATTTGGTACAGTAGGCATTTCCATTTGTGATTTTTGCATACTTTTTAATTTATTAACAATAACATCAACTGGTTGAATATTAGGTAAATGATTATTTTCTTTTAACCATACTTCATATTCTTTTTTCCAACTTTCAATTGCTTCATCAGTCAAACCATTTGGATTTTGTATTGGAGGTCTTGGAGGATCTGATTTTACTCTTGGTAATTTCAACATTTCATCAGCTGTTTTAATACCAGGTAATTTTTCATTATCTTTATACCATTTATCATATTCTTTTTTATACTCTTTTTCTTCTTTTTTTGTAGCTCCAAGAAATGGTAATTTTGGTGGTTGACCTTTTGGTTGAACTGGTTTTGGAATTTCTTTACCTTTTGCCCAATCTTCAAGTACATCTTCTCTAAATCCACACACTTGATTTCCTGTTATATTATCAAGAAATAGTGGTGTTCCACATTGAGCATTGTGTTTAGTTTTAAATTCCTCAGCTAATTTTGATTCTTCTGGATTTGTAACATCTAAAGTTCTGATATCATATTTTTTCTTTAACTCATCAACAATTGGGTCGGCTTTTTTACACCACCCACATTGTGGACTCATTATATAAAGAAGTTCGTGTTTTTGTTCTACTTTCTTTTTTTTGGCCATAACCTTTATTCTCCTATGATTTAGTAGGTATATATAAATATATATAAATTATAAAAACATCTAATTTATCTTTTTCGTTTTTTTCTTTCGTTTAAATCTTTTGTTATTTTTTTTATTCTTTCTTGATTAATTTGATTTTGTTTTTTAAGATTATTTCTATTTAAAACCCTTGAATTATAAGAATTTGATGTCATTTTATTATATTTTTGGCGAAATATACTGTCATAAATTTCATCTATTGAAGAATTTGGTGTTAATTTTATATTTAACTTAAAATAATCCATAGTTTCTCCAATCAAAGCGTTTTGACTTTGTGTAAAACTAAATTCAGTAAAATTATTTGTTTTTATCCAATAAGCTTTGCCTGGTTCAAACATCTGTAAATTTCCGACCCAACTATCCGTATTTTGATTCCAAGCAATTGCAACACCCTGTCCAATGACGCCGGTTATTACATCTTGTTTACCCGATAAAACTTCCATTGAAGATTTAGATTGAGTACCAGGAAATGATATCAAATTATTACCGGTATTTAAATTATATATTGTATCATGAGGTAAACATTCACCAGAATAATTTAACTGCAATCCAAGTTGTGTTTGTTTTAACCAGTATCCTTGAAGTGAACTAATACCTTGATTTGCTAAACTTCCCAACCATTGATTATTATGTAAAGTCGCTGCCAATGATGGTCCAATCAATTCATAAACAGGTCCATTAGTTCCAAAGAATGACTCTAAACTATTACCTTCAGTTAAATCAAATGGAAATGATACTAAATTATAACCAGCTGAATCGGAAGAAAGGGTATAAGATAATGTACACTCATTAGTTTCAGGTTCAATATTCCAAATTCCAGGATATTCATAAAGATGAATAAAAGTATTTGCATACAATAATGTCTCAGATAATGTCGTATATGCATCGACATTAACTAAATTACTTATTTCTCCTGTTTGAGAATTGTAATACTTAAAAGTACAATTTGGATAAAATGAAGTATTAATTTGTGGATAATCACATGTACCTGTTATTTCACATAATGAAATAGTACATATACCATTATTATAAAAACCATTTTCTTCATCACATTGTTCTGGTGTTAAATCATTAAAATTTAAATCAGGATCTTTAAACATTATAGGTACATCTATGTATTGTTCTGTAAAATCAGCATACCTCCATCCTATACATGTATCACCTTTAAATACACCAATCACATCATTTGGGTTTGTTGTTGTATTAATTACATCAGAACTAAAATAGAAAAAAGATTGATATTGACTTTGAGTGTATTCCCAATTAGTTTGATTTTCAATATTTCTATTATCCCCACTTAATGTTGATAATTGCATTTTTACAGATTCTATATTACCTCCGCTTGTAGGAATATTGTTTACAGTTGGTATATTACCTGATTGTCGACCATATTCATCTAATATTGATACACAATTGAAAATTTGATAATGTGAAAGAAATTCTAATGGTGGATCTGACCATATGGGATCATCAAATGGAGGACCATCGTATGTGTGTGGATCCCAAACACCATCCATATGAATGGTACTACCATTATCTCCATATATCATACTACAACATTCTTCCAATGATTCAGATTCTAATCCCAAATAAGGATTATGAGTTGGAGTTATTGGTTGTCCACAATAATATGGATTAAGTTCACCTGTACCTTGATTTATCCATACCGAAATAAAGTTTAAAGATGATTCTGGTTCTGGTGGTGGACCTTCATTTACAACATCAAGTTGACAATATACTGCTGAATGATCCATAAACCAAAAATCTATTATTTCACAATTATTTGTATCAGCAAAATTAGTGATAACATAATCAATAGTCTGACCTAGTGTTAAAAGCTGATGAGTAGGTTCTGGTAAAATATCACTACCAAGTAAATCTGCATTACTATATCCACTTTCGTAATAATCCCAACTATCAATAGCCGGCTGAGCATTATGTGGAATAAAATCTTTATTTCCAAAAGTTATTTGGTCGTGCCAATATTCTGATGTATTATTTATAATAGAATCTGTATCAGTTACTTCATTTCGAAGAAAATTATAATTCATGGGTATAAATTTTAAAAATGCGGTTAGAAAATTTGCTTGGATATCTTCCTCCAATAGTTCTTTAATTCCATCACGCACACTGCCTTCTGCCCAATTTGGCCATTCTGTAACATTTATTTCCATGTTTTCCATATTTAAAGTAGCAGATTCACCATCACTCGTCATTTGTAAATCTATTACCATAGGTCCCCACATATCTACACCGCGGTCGAGTCCATTTAAAATTGCTCCACAGGTCCAATTAGAAGAATCCAAATCAACTTCCCAATCTAAATTATTAAAATTCAAAGTTATTAATATATGAAACTCATCCATTGGATTTTCAGCCATAGGATTGGTAATTTCAGTACCATCACCTACTAATTGAATATCTACACTACTTATATCAATTCTTTGTAACTCGATTTCAGCATGTATGTTGGAACTTCCTTGACCAAAACCAAATGCAGAAGGACATGCGTTGTAGAATGTATAGTTAGATCCAACTGATCCAATTCCATTTACTCCATTTTTTAAAAATTTACCAACCCATTCTTTTGCATCCGGTATACTCCAATCCCAAATTTTTCTCCAATTAAATCTATAAGCATCATTATTAAAATCACCTCCAATTATTATATTTTCTAATGAATTATATAATCCTCCTGCTGGTTCATATTCAAAAATTTGTTTGTAAAATGCCTTTCTACAAGGATCTGATTCTAATTTATACGCATTAATTGGATGTGCCATTATAACTTTTAAACGAGCTCCGTCTATATTAATATAAGAATAACTGACAGTTTCATGATCTGCTTTAGATATACCGAAACATTCTGTTGGTGTTGGTAATGTAAAAGCTGGTGTATCTATTACTCCTCTACCATTTTTAACAGCTGTACAAGTGAAACCAGCACCATCTGGTCCGTCTTCTGGAGTTTGAGTATTACATGTGTATGTATAGTTACCTCTCAATAATCTTTCTATTTGTGTTGTTCCATCATCATAACATGAAGAATTTGGATTTTGAAGAGCAGTTTCACATTGATCATCAAGACAAAAGGATTGAGGTAATAATTCTGTAAGTATTAATATATCTGGAGATTTTAATTCTATTTCATTAGCTAAATCTTGTTCATCAGTTCTATTACAAAGGTTATTGGTATAGCAACCATCACAAAATGGGTAGTCACCTGCATCTTGCATATTTGACAAAGGAAAATAACCAAACTTACCAACATTAATTGTCATTACATCTAAATGTTGTAAAGAACCTAAAGAATCGGGTGGTGTATCTTTCTGTATTATTTGATTTACACATTGAAAACCATTCCATACTTGTCCTTCTCGACATTTTTTTACATTAATATTATCTATACTATAGTAATCATTTTCAATTGCCATTATTTTTCCTCAAAAAGTGACATAACCAATCCATCATACATATCGATATTTCGCTTATCCCAATTTCCACGACTTGTCTCCTTACACCATTTTTTAGTGTTATACATTTTTTCTACTTGTTCTTGAACAAATTCTTTTGCTTTTTTACCTTTGACTCTTGCTTTACCAAATACATTTTTTCTAGCAGTCATTGGATTTATATTTTTGACTTCCACTTCAAATGTATCTTCAATTATAAAACAAAGTATCGCATTAAATTTTGCTAACTTTACTATTGTTTGTTGAGATGTTCTTCCACCAGCGAATCCTGATAGATTATCCTCAACATAGATTTTTTCTACTCGATCAATATATTTGTTTTTATCCAACTTTGACAAAATAAAAAAAGCCTTTTCTCTATAAGTTTTAAACTTTTTAATATCAATGAAACCCATATCGAGGATTTCTTTGTCTTTTGTAAATGCATATCCGACACAACTCGTTGATATGTCTAACCCTAATGTAACCATTTATTTTCCTCTATAAATCTAATCTAATTTTAAATGTTGTTGATATCTTATCACTTTTTCTTATTGGTTTTGGTAATTTAGCTATCATAACAGGTGTATCATAATCACCTTCTTGATATAAATTAATTGTTGTTATATATGGTTGAAATTCACTTCCAGTAAACCAAGAAGCTAAATAAGGATTTGAATGAACAGATGCAGTAAATTCACCAAAATCACTAACTGTTCCACTTAATGGCATTCGTAATTGAAGATTCATTGATTGATTAAATTCTCTCGGATTTAATGTTACTGAATATTCAGTAGTTACTATAGTATTTTCCGATTCAAAAGACATTGAATAATTTGTAGCCAAATCAGAATAATCAACACTACCACTCCAAGAACCTGTTTCGGTAATTACAGCTATTCCCCTATTATAAAATATATTTCCCACATAATTATCAGAAGAAGAAAGATTTTCCGCACTTTGTGAATGGTGAGCATTTGTTGAATATAGGTTGCCAAATCCATCATCTTTAATTACTGGATTGTTTCCATCATTATCAGTATAATTATTTTCTGTTAAAATAAAACTTTTTCTTTTTATTTGTTCACCATAATATTGTTGTGGTATTGTAATTAGTGAACTACTCGGATATCCATGAAATTTTGTTAAATATTGTTTACCAATTCTTTGTTTAATAGATAAATTACTCGAAGGTAGTGAAAACTTACTTTCACTTATAAATCTCGGAGAGCCACTTGTATAAAATAAAACATTTAACGAGTTCCAATAACTACTACTAATAGAACCTGAAACTATTTTTTTGGAGCTTATTCCTACCGATGATGTCGTAAAATTATGTTTATAACTAACTACATTCTGCTCTGTAACAGTTGCTGTTTTATCAATCTCTTTAAAGCAGTACATAACATATCATTAATAAGTTAACTTAACTTTAATTGTTGCTTCTGAACCAAAGTTTTTCTTTAATGGTGTTGATAAATTACCAACAGCAACCAAATCACCAGCTGCATTATACAATTGAACTTGAGTTATAAATGTTGTAGGATTACCTTTCATCGATGTATGTCTTATTTCGTTTTGTGATCCAGAAACAAATGTTGCATTATTACTAAAATTCATTGCTCCCGCTCTAATTCTACAGAAATATTGATTACTTACTTGATCTTCTTCATCTCTATATTTAAGTTTAGAACCAAGTGGTTGTAAACAATTAATAAATCTTAGTCCATTTTTATAATTAGAATCTTCATTAGTTGTTGTTACAAATCCTTTTTGAGAACCTGAATCAAACTTAACAGCAACATCTTTACCATGAGCATTTCCTGGTATTGATGCTGATAATTCTTGTTGACTTAATACCATTGTTCCTATATCTGGATAAAAGAAACCATATGTTTTAACTGTAGCTGCAGAAGCTATAGTTCCATCAGAACCACTCACAACATTATATCTATCACCAACAGGTGTAGAAACAGGAGAATCATTAGAACTGTCATCAGTCAAATGAAGTATACCATTACCTGTATTAGCATCTGCTGCAGTAGAACCTGATAAAATTATTGACCAATTTTTCTTGTTAATTCTATCTTTCATATTACTTCTTACACCTTGTAATACAAATATTTCAGTATCCCGTCCAGCTGAAATTGCAGCACTTGATGGAGCAGTTGATAAACTATTATTTCTTGATATATAGAATCCACCAGTTACTTCATTTGGAGATAGTAACAGACTTGCCCATTGTTTATAAATAACTTCAGTAGGAGATTTTATTTCATCAGAATTACTATCACCACCTTTTCCATTTACATTACCATAAGTAACATGAAATTCAGGTGTTGTTGCTGTATCGGAGTGAGCTAAACTAAAATAATATTTTTCATTAGCATCAGTAACTGATCCCGATATAACATTAGCTCCTAACATTTCTGTATTTCCATTTGAAAAATATGGAGTTGTTACTTTTTCCGTTATTGTTATTTTATCGTATCCTTCTCTTGTATCTAATGAAGGATTTGCTCCTGCTATTGGCATCTTTTAATCTCCTATTTAATTATTTTTTAACCTTTTGGAACATCTAATACAGTTCTTTCTAATTTGGTTACATTGTTAATTACTCTAAATGATGTGAAAGCACCAGTTTCAATGTGAACAACATATACAAGACTTTCATATCCTGTTTTTTTCTGTTCTGTATCAGGTATCAATTTAAAATGAAAATCTGGTCCTGCACCACCAACATGATATTCTACAGCATTTAATAAATCTTCTTCTCTCAATCCTATTCTAGTCGTACCACTTATATGTTTTTGAGCTTTTGCATTTGTTCTAATTATCGATGGATCTAATATTACAAAATAAATACCTCCACCAGTACTTGCTACACCTGATGTTGAAGAGTATCCTGTAACACTCACTCTTACATCAACTCCCGTTGTGTCACCATCTTTTAGTGTAAGTGTATCTTTTCCTTTTCCATCCAATCCACTCATAACTAAAGCTGGTAGTGCAATTGCATTTTGACTAAGAGTTAGGAGTCTATTTCTTAAAGAATATTCAGCATGAACACTCGCTTCTAACATTGGTAAGTTTTCAATTGCCTCACCATAATAAGCTGAACCACTTGGGTGGTCAGGATTCCAAAGTGTATAATCAACACCATCATCTGAACATGTAAATGAAGTTATATTTAATGACCCTTTTGAAGGATCTGATAAAATTTCTCTTCCTTTTTTTGTCAGAACAGCATCTACTGTTACTGAACTACCATCTAAATATCCCATTATAATTTCTCCTACTTTTAAAAAGTTATTCTAATTCATATATAAATATTACTAAATCAAAAAAAAACTTCATTTTTAATTTGTTAGATTATTTTATCATTATCATCTTTAGATAATTTTCCACCTCGAACAATAAGTTGATTTTCACCACCAGTAACTTTAACACGATAAAATGAAGCAGTTGCATAATCTTCATTTTCTTTAAGACTCATAATTCCTGCATTACTAATTTGTGTACCTTCATACATTCTATTTAACCAGGGATTACTATAATTTTTAACATGATTTGATGGATAAAATTCTGAAAGTGTTCCATCACTACCAATTGATGATGAATAATATCTTGTTTTTCCTATAGCTCTTCCTACTTGAGAACCTTTATTTGGACCAATATAAGATTCATATGTCATATTAATATGTAAACCATCAGAAATTATTTGTCTATTATAAAATCTTGTTTTATTATTAAACTCACTAACATTAAAAGAACCACTTCCAGCAGATCCAGAATAAGTTTCAACATCACCAATAGAATAAAAATGATATCTTGATTCTATATGATTTACATTATATTCACCTCCAGAATAAGATCCTGTATCTCTATCCAAAGTAGCCATATTTAGAAAATGTGTATCATTAGAACCTGTTCCCCATTCTTTATGTAAATCTCTGAAACCGTCAAAAGTGGCTTTTGATATATAATCAATTGTTCCAGATACAGGAACAGTAACTTTTGATTCTGTTAAACTTACCATACTACTATATAATATAGAAGCACTTCGTGGAGTTATAATTTCACTACCAGTTAAAGAAGTATAATGAGTATATGGTATAGAAGCACTTTGTGGACTTATATATTTACTTCCTGATAAAGAAACCATATATGGTTCTGGTTTATATAATTTTTTATTTGAATTAGCTCCACCGATAAAAGTCTCACTAGCAGAGGGGTATTCTCCAGAAACAGATTTAGAAGAAGAAATTATAGTATTACCATCTGAACCAGCTACAGATTGAGATATAATTATATTTCCTGATCCTGATGTAGAAGATAATGCAAGTTGAGATACAGTAAATTTAGTTCCATGACCATTTGATGAAGTTATGGCAGCTGCTAAATTTGCAGCTGCAGATGATGATTGGAATATTCCACCAGCACCTGATCCAGTCGAGAATAATACAACATTACTAGCTCCATAAATAAATGACGATGCAGATGCTGCCAAACTTAAATGTATATTATCAGCGTATGATAATGATGTATTACCTCTTGTTCCATCTACGGATTGAGTTATTGTTAATATTCCTTTATCAGAATGAGATACAAAAAGTGTACTACCATGACCATTTGATGAAGTTATGGCAGCTGCTAAATTTGTAGCTGCAGATGAAGATGGGAATATTCCACCTGAACCAGTTGAGAATAAAACAACACGACTACCTGTATTACCAACTGCACTTCCAGATAAAGTTCCATTTGTACTTGACGATAGAGCCATATATGTTCTTGTCACTAAACTACTACCATCCCAAGCAGTTAAAGTAATTTTTGCATTATTTGATGCTGATTGATTAAATCTCATTGATGCAGTTGCATTGAAACTACCAGAAAGAGTTCCGTTTGTACTATTTGTCATTGCTCGATATGTTTTAGTTGTAAATAAACCTTCACCATCAAATGAAGTTAATGTAATTTCATTATCATTAGATGCTGATTGTTGAAATGCTATCCTAGCACCCGCTTTTTGAGCATCAGAAATATTTTCATAATATTCGTTGAATTTATGTGGAGAAGAAATAGAACCACTATATGGAGCTACATATGAACTGGTTAAAGAAATAAAATCAGTGTGTAATATAGAACCACTTCTTGGTTTTATGTGACTACCACTAATATCCATACCCAACGATTTACGGGTTTTACCACTTACATGTTGACCATCACTACCACTTGGTAAATATTCTAAACTCGAAATCATACTAATACTAGCAGATTTAGGAGCTTCATATTTACTTTCAGTTAAAGAAATAACATTATTAACATTTAAACTAGCTGATTTAGGAGCTTCATATTTACTTCCTGTAAAAGAAATAATATTATTAACATTTAAACTAGCTGATTTTGGTAATATATATGATCCAGATAAAGTGAATCCATGTTGATAACCATGAGTATTAAAATAAGAAGAACTTGGTGTATTTATAAAATAGATAGATGCTGAAAATTTATTAGGGTTAACTTCAATTCCAGCTCTATGATGTTCATATTTTTGTTTTTCCAATATAGTTGGTTTTATAGTTACACCAACACTTGAATTTCTATCGTTTAAATTTGCTCTAGCAGGAGATATTGAGTATATACCATCAATAATTGATGGATTAAATACAGTTTCCCAATATCTTATAAATTTATTTGTATCTATAACGATAGGATAGTTATCAAAAAATGTTTCTCTAAATGTATCAAATTCCGAATAAGATGAAGAAAATCTATTCTGTGGATTTCCATATAATGTTTCAAGATTAAATCCTTGTATTTTTTCCAAAATAAAATTATTTATAAAATTTTGTGGTGAACGATTTATTTCTAATCTAGTAGAAGTTGTTCGTTTAGTTCTACTATGGCGTTCATATAAACTTTTAGTTGACTTTTTATCTGGACTTAAATTTCTAATTAAACTTGTAGAAGGATTAATAAGTATTTTATTATCATTCACTGTTAATTGGTTAGCATCTTGTAATCCGACATTGATAGCATCAATAATATCATATCCATACAATGCAGAACTTGTAACTAAATTAGATGAAATAGTAAAAGTATAATCTGTAGTCAGTGCGTATTTTGGTGCCGAATCTACTATATTGACTGTTGTTTGTGTAGATCCTGATATAGATGAACTTATATAATTTTCGTTAAGTCTAAATCTATAAATCAATTCATTTTGATGAGAGCTTATTGTATTTCCAACAGTACTAAATTTATTAAGTGTATGCATTCTAAATCTAGAAGCAGATAAAGTTGTTGTCCAAGTTCTAAGTTCTGCCATTGAACCTGTCAGTGTTCTACCAACATATAAATTAGATGATGTTAAATAATGTCTACTACCACTTCCAACCCAATTTTGATTTGCAAGATTATTACTATCTTCAGTTAAACCACCACTCACCGACATTGACATATGACTTAAATTATATATTATATCAGGACTTCTATCATCTTGTAATGCTGAATATAATCTATATTCTTGTGTTCCACTACCACTAACACTCGAACTCATTCTTTGTAACATTATATTCCACAATTGTCCATCCAACATCGTATTGTACCCCAAAGACATAGATATTGCAGAGCCGGTTATGTCAAGTGAACCTGTTTTTGAATTATTTAATCTAAATTGTAAAGATGAACTTATACCTTCATTATCAGGAATTAATCTTAAATCCCAAAGATTTTCTGTTCCACTTCCACTACTTTTTAATAATTCTTGTGTATTAGTTGATTTGTGGTGTTTATATACTAATTGAATTGTATTTGCATTAACATTGTCCATCCACCAATCTGTTTGTAATGTTCTATTTGAATTTTTGTTAAATCTATAATGATACAGTTTTCCTTTTTTAGAAACAAACTGAACATTTCCAATATTTCTTCCTAAATCAGTATCATATATTTTTGTTCCAATTGAAGCTGTTGTTTTAAGTGGTGAATCATTTTGTGGTTCGTTAGCTCCACCAAACTCCGATACATTTAATAAATCAGGAGGATAACCATGAATATTCATTAATCCTCTCACTGCATTTTTTGTACCTTTAGATTTATAAATGTATATTAAATTGTTAAGTGTTTTTCTATAAGTATTATCTGTAATATCTTGAACATTTGTTGCAGAAGATTCAAATTGTCCAAAATGTTGTGCTAAACTACTAGAAAATGGATTAATCGCATTATATCCAAAATTTTCTAAAATCATAGGTAGAGTATTAGAAGGTACTGAATCTAATTTTTTATAATTACGATTATGTATTGATCCCATAGTATCAATGTGATTTCTAATTATATCATATTTTTCACCTTGAAGTGATAAAAATTGTTTTAAATCACCATATTCAGAACTTTCTTGAATATACGATGGTAAATTATTTTCTAAACTATGTATATTGTCTGTATCAAAATTTGAAGCTGAAGTATACATTCCATTATACCAATCAGTCCATTGAGTTGAACTTGTGTGATAAAGCTGACTAAATGGTTGAGCATTTAATGGATTTTCAAAGTTTATTTTTATATCAGTTAATTCAGATTCCAATATACCATCAGGAGCTAAATATAATCTATGAACTTCATTTTGAGTTAATTCTTTACTATATACTCTTGGATATTGTAAATATCCGTTAAACCCATAAGAATTTCCACCAACGACATTGCCACCACCCAGATTTAAATTTTCAGTGTTATCATTGATAGATGCTGTAGTAGAAAGTTCAGCATCAGCTGTTGATGTATCCGAACTACCTGTAAACATATTTAAAGTTGTTTTTTTAGCTTTTAAAGCACCATCAACATAAAGTTTTAATCCAGTTGCAGAACCACTTGTAAATGTCATTGCATAATGGTGCCAATTTAATCCATCATCTGGCATTTCAAATTGTGCACAATTTTGTGCACCAGAACTACCAGTTCTTGTACAAGCTCTTATTTGATTATAGTGTTGATTATATTCGATTCCATATGAATTAGCATATGAACCTCTTCCTATTAATCGTTGATTTGCATTAGAATCATTTCCTGCTGCATCAGCTGATTCTCCTTCTGAACCAGTTTCTCTATGAAATCTTTTTGCCCATATACTTAATGAAAAACTACCACTTTTACTAAAATTAAATTGATCTGATTTAAATCTAATTGTTGTTCCACCTTTTGCATCGAATGGAGCAGCTGTTGTAGAACCACTTTGAAAATACATTGATTTTCCATATTGTCTACGATGAGCAATTAAACCATCTGATATCATTGGTTTATTAGCAGAAGGTATAGAACCCGTGTTAAGTGTATTTAAAGCTCCTGATCCCGAATCAGAAGATGATAACATAGCTTCTGTAATATTACTACCCGATGAACAATGTGAAAAATCTACATTCCAACTAGCAGTAATATGTGAAATATATGGTTGGAAAGCTCTAACTTTAAATAAATCACCCATAGGCACCATTGAACCTGTAAACGCAACCATAGATGCAGCTCCACTTGGTGCTGTATAGGTTGATAAATTTTGATAAGGTCCGTCAGTTTTTATTGGATGTGAACCCGTTTTAATACTACCACTTAAAACTTCAATATCACCTGAGTTTAAACCAAAATTAAGATTATTATCTACAACAGGAGGTTCTCCAGTAGTTTCTAGAGCTGGTTGCCAATATGAACCAGAAGAATGAAATATATATCTACGATATTCACTTCCTGTCAAGGAAGGTTTTAAAATACTACTAGAAAAGAACGCATCTCTTGGAGTATAAATTTCTGCTCCATCAATATTATATGGATCTGGATTAAATACATGTTGAAGATTTGGTTCTCCACTACTTCCGGTACTCCTATGAAAAGCTTGATTTCCCTTTATCATAAATGATAAATATACAGAACTACTATAACTGAAAAATGGTTTATTTTCAAGTCTATACTGATTATCATCTTCTATATTAGAAGATCTAAAAAATAAAGTATTTGATTGTTGATCTATAGATTGTGTAATTTTATAAACTAAAGGAAGTCCATCTTTTTTACCTAAAAATTTAGATTCTGCATTATATGTATTTAAATCAACGCTAGCTCCATATCCTGTTTTTGTTTTTACTGCATATTTACTAACATAATTTTTACCAACACCTGGTGCACTAGCAGTTGATTCACTCTGTCCATCAAAATATAAAAATCTTTCATATGGTGTAAATGAATTTATTTCTTCTTGTATTTTATTAAATTTTGTATTTCTATCTGCAATAAGATTGTCTGAAGAGCTTTCTTGAGTAATACCTGGAGCTGATAAAGATTTTGATATTTCACTGTGGTAACCTTGTATGGTTTCTACTTTATTTTTAAAGTTTTCTAATTTTCTTTTTGCTGAACCAAAAAATGTATGATTTCCAAAAAATCTATAATCTATATTTAAATTTTTATAATCAACTTTACTTCCTGTTATTAAACTATCAAGTACTTCTGGTGATAGTGAAGCACTTAATTGATCATAATTTTGATAAACATTTTGAGTTGGAGAATCTGTATCAATATATAATTCAGATGAATCACGAGTTAATCCATCACCAATAGGAACTGGTGGTATATCGGAAAAATACTTTACTGTTTGACTATATGGAAGTATAACTTTTTTTTCTATAGTAATAGTATCATTTCTATTAAATGTTACAGGTAATGGATCTGAAAATTTTAGTACTATTGATTGATTATTTACTCCTTCTTTTTGTGTATCGAAAACATAATTAACAATGTCAACCTGATCTGCAAGATTATAAATTATATGACTATACTTAAATGGATTATAATTTGGATTATCTTGTGTACCTTCATCATCTAAATATTTTTCCGATGTTGGATCTCCCACTTCATTTATAAAATGACTTTTTGCAAAAGAACCATCATCAATTATAGTATTATATAATTTTATTCTAGCTTCAAGTCTTGTATTAGAAATTTCTGTTATATGGAAAGCATCAAAACCAGCTTCACCAAAATAATATGGTATTTGTTCAATTTCAAGAAGTTCATTTAAATAATTTTGTATATCAGGTCTTCCGTAATTATCAGCCCATGTGGTTCCAGCTAGAGATAAATCTCCATCACTATTTATATCAAATTCTTCAAAAAATTGTGGAAATGGTAAAGATGCTAAATGAGTTTCATCTATATTATCGAATTGTGGATTAATAAAATTACTAAATGGTTGAATTTCTGAAATTTGTGGTTTATATTGATTAAAACCACTAAGTTCTAAAATATAATCACCATCAGGCACTGCACTTGATGATAATATTTCATTTGGTTTTATGTAAATAATATTATCAGAACCTTCAGCACCTACATTTTGATATATTACAAATTGACTGTTAGCTCTATTAAGAGTTGTAACATTAATTGAAGCAGCTGCACCAGCTTGTAAAAATATATTTTCTTCACTTAAAGTAGCTCTATAACTAGTACCAATACTACCAGCTGCCTGAAGAGAATTAATTTTTAATACAAGATAATCTCCGGTATTACCAAAATTTCCTGGAATTGTTTGAATAGCTGTATTATAAACTTCTGGCATTTTTATAAAGCTCCATTTGAATTATTTGTTTTTTTTGGCAATTTAACATATGAATCTCTTTTCATTTTTTGGCCTTTTCTTATTTTTTTAATTTTATAATCTCCGATTAATATTCCTTTATTAGAGTTACCACTTGAATCAAGAATAGCGCCATTATCTATATTTCCCACATTTAGTTCTAATTTACAATTTGATTTAACTTCAGAATGTAAATTGTCATCTATAAATATATCCCCAACAGAAGTTTCATCAGAAAAACATTTAGTTCTTTGTTCTTTCCAATCAGAACAATTCCAATATCCATCTTCATCATCATTATCTGTATATGGATAAAAAGAAGATATCAGAATCATATTTGATGGCCATTCATCAGTTTCAACAACTTCCATACCCATAGGGAAGGGACCGGGGTATCCAAACGCACCAAAATTTTGAAGACAACAATGTTCTGGTAGAGCCGAAGACCCACCAGTCCAAATAATAGTCAAATTTTCAGTATCTTCTTGTCCTACAATATTGGAAATTACAGGTTCTGAACAAGAACCATTAGTTGTACCAAATGCTATTGTACCAAGATAACCCTCTCCAAAAGTTGGAATATCGTGTGGTGGTGCACCAGGATGATAACATTCGTAAAGATTATAATTTTGAGTAACATTAGTTTCACCTTCAACTTCTTGAACAGGATTAATACCTAAAAGTGTATGCATATCATAACTACCAGTTGTAAAATATCTAACTTGTTCTAAATCAAATTTGTTTATTGATTCACCTTGTTCATCATTATCATAAGCTGCAACTAAAAATTGTTCATCAACTACATCAGAATCATCTATTCTACCACCACCTAAAATTTCTTCAATACTTGTTTTATATTTTGAATCTTTATGTATACCACCTATTATTGGAGCAGTATATGGCCAAGGTAAAGTAGCATATTCAGCTCCACCAACTTGACCAAAATCAGGATATTTACTAACAGGTATATCTAAAAATATTCTTGTTTTTATAAATTTCCATCTTACAATTTGAATAGTTCCTTCTAATGTATGTGAAAATAATACCGATTTTATAGTTTTCAATCCTGATTTTTTGTAATTGTGTTTTAATGGATTTCCTATATTATTAAAATTATATAAATTATCTTCTCTTTTAGTAAGTATCTCAAAAAAGTTTTCCGGAATATCATTCAAATAATCTTCCATTTTATTAAATTTATTTTCTCTATCATTCCAATTTACAACATAAAATTTATATCCGAGACTACCAGTGTAATTAGCATTATTATTTAATTCAGAAAAATCATATATAGGTTTTTCTGATATATCAAAATCCAAACTAATTTCTCCTGGAGCTGAACAAACTTGTCTATCAAGAGATGATGTCTGATAAGCTTGATAAGTATATTCTTTAGTAATATTTGCATTTTGATATAGTAAATTTACTTTTGCAACTGGTTCAAAATCATATCGAACTTCTTGTCTTTTTGTATACCCCAAATCGTCCGGATAATTATTATAATAATAATCACCAATTCCTAAAATTGGATCTTGTGTTGGATCACTTTTAAGATTTGATATTGCATTATAAGGATGTTGTGTTAAAAATGAGTTATCAAAATCAGCTGGTTCAAGCTCCAATAATTTTGGTGTTAATATACTACCAGTTACCCAAGAAATTGAATCAGATAAATTTGATGTACTTGAAGGGATAGTATTAATAGTTATGTCAAAATTATTAACCATAAAAGCAGGAGTTTCAGCTCCCCAACCTCCACCACCACCTTCTTTTTTAACTGCATCAGCATATTCAAATATAAATGATGTTTCTTTTCCAGATCCATCCGCATTAAATAAATCATCTACATTAATTTTAAAAATATGAAGTCTTTTTCTTCTACGGTCTGTAAATTTCCAAAATGATTTTCCTCTCCTATCATCACCTTGACAATATATTACAAAATAAACAGTTTGAAATGCATTTGGTATAAGTACTCTAGTTTCACCAACACCTAAGTGTTCATTATCAGTACCATTATGATTTAATGCTCTAGCAATGTCAAAATCAGCATAACTTCTTTCAAAATCAGGTTGGGTAATTTCTATATCAGATCCTAAATCTTCTGCAATATTTACTTTTTCTAAAGCAGTTTCAGGACTTCCACCCCTTCCAAGATTTCCAACCCCCCAATCAAAAAATCTCGCAGGACCTCTTGACGCTCCTTGAGGTAATTTTGAAAAAAACTCATTATAACTATCTTTTGTTGGATCATCATTTCCACTACCATCACCATATGAAAAATTGTCAAAAATCCAACCTACAAAATGACAACTTTTATGTCTTCTACCAGTACCTACATTATTGATTTGAAGTCTATCAATTTTTATAAAAGATTGACCTGGATAAGCTAAACCATAGTTTACAATATGATTATTAATTTCATCTCCACTAGTTACAGTATATAAATCTCTATCAGCAAATTTATCCGCGGGCTGTGGAACACTATTAGAACCAAGATAAGTCATTTCACTATCATCAAAAAATACATATTGACCCTTTCTTCCAATATCAGGTTTATTTAATAATACTCTTCTTTTCATTAAAATGCTCCATCTAATTTTGAAGATTTAATTTTATTCATATGTTTAATTTTTTTTGGTTTATTTGTTTCTTCATCAAATTCAGGTTTATAATCACTAAAAGCAAAACCAATATTGTCATTACCAGATGCATCTTCAATAACATTAGTTTCAACTTCTCTACCAACTATATTAATAAGTAGAGAAGAATCTGAATAATTTTCATTTGTTATTATTCCATTTTCAGGAAATGGTATTCTATCAAATGGATAATTTTCATCTATAAAATTACCCAATCTATCATATTTTGGTAATACCGGATAATAATAATTTTCTGGCCATTCTTGTTCAGACATCGTATTTATATACTCTCCCTGATTTATCCCATCTCTATCATATAATATATCATATTCTTCAGGTAAAATATTTTTCCAATATTTTTCTGAAATTGGACTTCCTGGATGTATTTGTGCAAGAGCGTTCCTAGCATCTTCTATTGTTTCAAATTCATAATTTCCTATTGTAGAAACTTCTCTTATTTGAACATTTGTTATTTCAAACCAATTATTACTTGCATAATGTGGACCGTCTGTATTTGAATTATAAGTTCCCACATTACTGTTATTATAACCATTATTACAACAACCTCCCAGATTATCATAATTATATGTTCCACCTAATGTATCATCACACCAATCTTCTCCTACCCATGGATTATCAGAAGAACAAGGAGTTTTTCCACAAACGACACCCATATCTTCAGCGTCTCCACTACTCACAAGATTTTGTCCTAACAACCATTTTGAATCATTATAATTTATCCATTTTCTACAAGTATAACGACCCCAGTTTAATGAATAATCTCCATCGGGTGAAATACTTATTAAACCAGTTGGAAAATAAGCTATACTATAAGCATCTGGTTCAAAATCAACAGAATAATGATTCCAATCTTCATATATAGTAGCTTTTCCTAATGTTGAATCTATAGGTCCTACAATGTTATATAAGTTACTACCCCAATTGTCAACATATTCACAATATTCTGTACTATTACACAAATTTTTACTTTCTTGTAACGATATATCTGAACAATCTGTACCCAAAGCATCACCTACATCTGTTGGTTGACACTGACCATATTGTGCAATATTACCTGCAGAATTATAATGTGTAGCTAACATAACACTCATATTATCTACAGAAGACCTAGCATCAAATGATACTCTATATCTTTTACCGAATTCATATCCATTGAAATTTAATAAATCTGAAACATTATTTGATGAATAATGAATACCTTTTGCTCTAAAGTCTTTAAAATCTACAGTATCAGTTATTCTTTGAGCCCAGCCTGGTTTACCAAGAATATCATCATAATAATGTATTGTATATGTAGCAGCTGTTGGTATATCACCAGCATTGTCGTTTGATGTATTGGAATTTAAGTCCGAATTAATTGACCAATTTTGCCAATCATCAGCTATACCATCATCATACATATCTCCCGATGATTGTCCTAAATAAGTTTTATATAATCTTAAATTTCTCATATAACTTGTTCCACAATTATTGTAGGATGGAAAATGATAAAGTCTCCATCTAAATTCAGGTGTTCCTTGATTACAAGTTTCACCATCAGGACAAGTAAAATAATCAGTATCTAAAGTACCACCACAAGTTATTCCTGCTGCAACAGTATCATCAGGACAACAAGCTGTTGTTCCATCACCACTACAAACACCATAATGATTTGGATGCATTAAAAGATAATCATCATTTCTTTGTAAAGAAATTTGAAATGGTGTCCATTCAGTTGGAGAAATATTTGGAGTAATAGCACTTGATCCATCTTCGTTACCTGATGTTATCCAATTATCTGTATCTGACACTGTATATAGATAAGCTTTACTATGACCTATGGTGCATCTTTCTCCACCTGGATTATTAGTCGCGTGATATGGATTAGGACAATCACTAGTTGTGTAACATGTATTACACGAATATGAATCATTACCACTACATCTATATTCCGCTCTATCCTCTGATACTTTCATTTCTCCAGATAAAGTTATCCATTCACCATCTCGAACTCCCATTTCATCCCAAGTACTAAAACCACCTCCCAGGTATCCATATCCTTCACCATTATAGTAATATTGTATATCTCCAGGATAAGATGGATCTTGAAAAAGTAAATTTTCTAAATTATCACTATTATACAAATCATCATTTTTCATTGTTGAATTTGATACGATATTTGTTCCTGCTAAATAATCCCATGATTCTGATGCATCAAAAGGATTTGAAAATCCTAACATTTCCCACATATATTTTGGTTGGTTAAAATATCTTATATTTGTTAAATCAGAATCACCCAAAGAATCACCTAATTCAGCTTTTATTGGTGTAACACCAGTATAAATTAAATCATCTTCAATATTTTCTGTTATTTCTTTAACTATAATATCACTAACTGTCCAAGTAGCTGTTGTTGATGAATGTGATTGTGTACAAAAATCAAGAGTATAACTTTCATGATTATCATATGCAGTAAGTTCTGTTTCAAACTCGACATAATGCTCTCCAGGCTCACTAATCGTAAATTTAATATCTGATTCAGTATATCCACCATCTGAAGCACCTAGATAAATTGCTACCCAACCAGTATCTATAGAATCTACTTGAACTTGACAAGAAACTTTATATCTTTTGGAATGATCTATATATATATTCTGACCATCTTTATATAAATCTACTCCTATAGATGAAAATGCATAAGTACCAATATTAATTTCTTGATTACTTGTTAAAGTAATTTGTCCAGAAATACTTTGGTCAATTACATCAAAATGTCCAGCATTTTGCCATTCATTAAAATCTTCTATTGGATTATATAAATTTTCACCTAAACTTGGTATACTATATCTAGGAATTTGAAAACTTGGTGCAATTTCTAATTTATTTTCATAAGAATTATCCATTTTTAATAAAGCTAATTCTGTTTTTAATTTATCACTTGTATTATCAAATACAGTTGATATTCTTGTTTCTTCTGATATAAATCCTAGTTGTCTTTGAATACTTTTATAATATGAACTTTGCTTTGAGATTCCACCAATAATAGGTGATGTTTCTTTATATGGAATAAATGAAAATCCATCAGTATTACCACCATATACAAATTCTTCATCTGTTCCTTCGTTAATATTTATTCTAGTTGTAAACTTTACATTATGTATAACTCCCAATAAATTAGTATAATTAGTTAAACTATCAGGTTTTACTCTCAACATATAACCAGTAATTTCATAAATTCCTGAATTTTCATAAGTATGTGTTACAGCTGTATTATTTCCAAGTTGTTTTGGTTCTGGAATAAATTCATTTGGTGAACCATCACCCCAATCTACATCATATAAATAGAAAAACCCAGTTGTATAATCATTATACATAATGTCTTTATCCATATCAAAAATATCTTTATGTGGATATCTTGGATAAAAATAAAAACTAGCTTCTAAAGGAGCAATAGTGCTTTGATATCTATTTGGTTGTAATTGTTTATCGTAATATTCAGTTAAAACTCCTGTACCATAAGTGTTTGGACCTAACTTAGCTCTAACATCAACATCCGGAATAAAATCATAAGCTTCAGTAATTTTTATATCATCAATATAAATACTACCAGGTTTATTATTACCCCACTGCATAATAAAATATAAATCTTTTAAATTACCTAATACATCAATATTGTCAGTAGTTAAATTAACTGTATATTCCATTTGTTCCCAGTTATTTAATTTAGTATTTTTAAACTTAGAATAAGAACCAAAAATGCTTTCAGGTTCTAATTCCCATCCACCAGTTTTTTTAGTAGAATTATATGAACCTTTACCATTCATATAACCTAAATTATTTTTAAGATTACCCATACTTGTAGATTCAGAATAAGTCGAATTAAAATAATCTTCTTGATAAAAGTAATCTTGAGAATCATTAAATGCAAGTCCAGGATCATTTATAGCACTTATTCCAACTTCTATTTCAGGAGGTATGTCGACATCAACCCAATTTGTTGTTTTCATCCAAAAACTTATTTTGAGTGAACTATATGGTAATATATTGTGATCTGGTTGAGAACTATCATAAATTTTTTGATATTGATTTAATCTAGAATAAAGGCTATTGTGTGGATCATCATAACAAGGGTATCCTTCACAATCAGTTGATGCAGTATTAGATTCTGTTGCCATAAATAAACATCTATTATAAGATCTACATTCACTAGATCTAACCCAAATTGCCCATTGATGTTCTTCACTTTCTACATCTTGTAAATTAGACTCTATTGGTGTATCATAATCAAACCATCCTGTAAAACCATAACCATCTTCATCCATATTATATTCATATATAATAGGATAAGTTTGATTTGTAGGACTACCAACATCATACGCTTCTAAAAGAGATGAATTATATTTAGACTTATATTCTTCAAAAGTAATTTGATCCCAAGCACCACGAGTTAACGCAGCTTCACCAGCTGGATAACTGTTACAAGAGTAATATCTTTCAGTTGGATTACCACCACTCACCTCCACAAAATTACCTGAAATACCAGCTCCACCCAAAATATCGGCCCATCCAACCGAGTGACCTACACCATATGCATCAGGTTGAGGGTGGGGTGGAACATCTGACCACGAGTAGTTATATTCACAGAAATTATCATCAGTTTCAGGGTCAAAATCAGGAAAACGCTCAGTATTAACTGTAGATCCTTGATTAGTTAATCTTGCAGTTCCATATTGATAGTTACCGGTACCATAACCAGGAACATATTGATTCGACTTTGTCGCATCTGGAATAGTACAAGGAGGTGGTAACATCCATGGTATATAACTATCTCCTGTGGGCCACTCAGCTGGTGGAGTATTACCATAAGTTTGCCATATTCTTTGACAACATTCTCCAGCTAGCCATTCATAATTTTTAACTCTTAATGTTTGAGTATCATTTGTACCAGTAGTGTCAAGAGTAAATCCATTGAACCAACCACCCAAATAAGTTGTATTGGCTCTACAGAGAGAATCACTTTCACAATCATATACATCACCAATATCTAAAGCTAATTGACACTTATCAAAAAATGTTGCATCAGATGGAAGAGTATTATAATAACCTTCTTGACCATTATAATAACCACCATTATACGGAGGGTCTCCTTTAGTTATTTTTATATGATATGATGGAAAGTCAGCGGACCAATTATCTAATAATACCCAATCAGGAAAATCAGTTTCACCATATCCCATATAATTAACATATCCCCAACCACCTTCTGGTTCAAATGCTCCTTTAGTTTGTAAATATTTTTCACCACTTTCAGAATATGTTGGAGATAATGTTAATGGTTCTTCACCTATACCGATTTGATATTCTGTCTGTTCTTGATTTACAAATTTATTAAAATATTCTTCTTGAGTATAAATTCCACCACCCATTAGATGACCTCTAGGCGTACTTGAATTTAACTCTGCTACATTTACATTACCTTGATTCCAAGTTATTGGAGCAGCATCAAGTAAGAATGACATTGCAGTTTCATTTCCCATCCAAATACAATCAATATCTATAGTACCCTCACATGTTCCATTATAGTCTGTATGAACTTCTGAAGGTAGGTAATATTTTATTTTAAGTCGAGTGTCACCAGTAGCTTCATATAGAGCTACAACTACAGGATACCATTCACCCTGTTCTAAATCAATTTGGAAGTAGTAACTAAAACCACCACTATCAGTTGCATGATAAGCCTGCCAATCTCCATAAAAACCACCAACAGTAGAAGAAACAAAACTATTAAATGCACCATCATTAGAATTTGCCATAGTATGTCCACCATCAAATGACATTGCTAACATATCATCTCGTTGTACAAAAAATGTATATGTACCTGTTTCTTCTGCAATAAAATAGGTAAACCACCAGTCCATATAATGAGTATCATCAGCTTCATAATTAGAATACCATGTTCCACCAACTTCCTCACATGATGTTTGAGTATATAAGCTTGTATAACCCGTAAAATCAATAAAATATCCAGTTGGATCTCCATTATTCCATATTGTTTTGCTATCTTGCATTTGAGTAATTTGAGGCAAATCAAAATTAACATCTTTATCAGGATCTAATTCAAAATAATCTTTTGTACATTGACTTTGAGGTTTATAACCAGCAGTGTTTTGTCCAAGATATCTTGTTCTTAAAGTGTGAAAATTTCTTGTCTGATGGTTATCAAATCCTGATACATCCGACCAGGTTTCAGGATGTAATCCTCCTGGAGCCCCATATTGTTCTGCTGTGTAATCAATTCCAAGCCATCTACTCATACTAGCTCCGTCAGTCAAAAGACTTTCTGCAGGATTGTTTGGATTCGGAGGGTCTAGACCCTCAGGGGCATCTGTCACTACTCTATTCCAAAATCCATCACCATAACAACCTAGTTTTTGTTTTTTCACATCCATTGTTCCACCAAAAGCAGTACCAATTCTATCATTCCAATCATCATATCCTGATGAACCATTTGAAGCAAAATAATCTGTACATTTGGGGTATCCTTGCCACTCAAAATCACTAGAACCTCTCAAATTAACACTATATTCTTGTTTAGTTTTACTCCAATTTCCTATATAATTATCAGTTATATCTGGTGTAGCCCAACCAGTTTTAAAATCTACACCGAATGGACCAAATTTAATATCACCAGAAGTTACATCTGATGGAACATCTTTTAAATCTTTAAGATCTTGGTTATCCCATGCTAACGAACCACCAAATTGATATAGTTGTTTTACAGATAAACCATCTCCATTATTTATTAAATTAGTTTTAGCATATGGAATAAAATTACCATAAGAGGATGGAATATCAATTAAAAAATTATCTTTAGATACATTATCATCATCATAATAAAATACACCAAGAGATGGTCTTTCATCAACATCTGAATATTCAAAACCTTCTCTATCATTTGTAAATTTATCAATTTCAATATACATACCACTATAAGGATCAAATGAACTAGATAAAGTCTGTTCTACTTCTTCAACCCCCTCTATTGAAAACTCAGGACTTTGACTTTCAAGATAAGAAGTTGAAATTGTTACTTTTCCTACTCTAGCACTTTGTATTTGGTTATGTATATTAGTATTTTCTTCAATCCAGAATTGATTCGGAAAAATTCCACCATCAGAAAGTCCTTCTAATGGTACAGTTCTATCCCAGGGATGGTATTCCTGAAAACCGAACACATCTATATCTTTAAACCATGAATGATATGAATTTATACAAGTGTATCTAAATGTAAAATTATCACCATATCTAGGTTTAGGTTTTGCTTCTAATTTTAAATAATGATTATCCCAATTATAACCATTAATACTAACAGGTCCCATATCTTCCAATAAAGTTGGATTTGTATGTGTAGGATGAGGTAGTTGAAATACCAAATAACTAGGCATTTGTCCTTCAAATTTTCCATCCGGAAAACCATAAATTTTTTGGTTCGTGTATTGTGCTCCCTTCCACTTTGACCCAATTAAAGCATATCCTGCCATCTGATCTTCTAAATATGTATATGTATCATTTCCTACAAGTGGTCTAGGACGATTTCCTAATTCATTAGCAATATCTCCAGGAAACAGATTAGTTAGGGCACCTGTACTACTAAAATTTGGAGAAATTCTATATGATGGAAATTGTTGATATTGTCCATCAATATTTGTTTGTTTATCTAACTCTTTATCCCGTACATAAACTGTACCAATATTAGTTGTTGTTTGAGGATCTAAACTATATGCATCTAAATCATTTCCCCAATTCATTAAATTTACATTTACCAATTCATCAGTTTGATTGTCTTGATAAACTATTCCTATATATTCAAAAACCTCTTCCGGAGAAAAATAAAAAGAATCTTGGAAATCAACAAATTCTAATGCTATGTAATTAGTATCAGTCATATCATCAAACTCACATACTAAAGGCACTTGTATCATTGTAGATTCTCCACCAATCAATGTCAATGTTTTTCTTATCTCTGATTGAGGTATTTTAGGTGAACTAAATATTTCATTAATATTCATTTCTTCCTCATTAAATGGAAAAAGTTCATCACAGTGAGACTCATTACATACAATAGGACCCATACCATCCCAACATTTAACAGGTGAACCGTTTATATTAGCATCACTATTACAATCACAAGGTAAATAATAATCTATTGAAACTCCCCATCCTGCAAATAATTCTGTTAAACCTGGATGCCCTCCCGGTGGACTTAAAGCTCCGGAAGAAGTAGAGCCAAATTTATATTTTGTTCCATCTTGAGAAGTCCAATAGCTAGGTATTAAACCCCACGAAGACATTTGTATATTATTCATATAAGCAGAATTATATATATGTTCATTTACAAATAAGAGTGGTGTATCTCCAGAGTCATTACAACATTGAATATTATAAGATAAATCATCAATCATAAAATTTGTTTGATATTCTGTAGATAAATAAATACTATCAGCTATAGCATAATCTGGATTAACTAAGTCTGTAAACTCTCCTCCAGCATTACCTGCACATAAATAATCTCCAATATTAAAACACGGGCTATTATTATCTAAAGTAGAGTGTTCATCAATAGTAGCACTTACATCATAATTTACAGCTGAAGAATCCATACAACCAAATATTTCACCATAATCTCCTGTAGATATTATCCAATTATTTCCATCACCAAGTAATTCTCCTGGACATTCTCCTGCATTTGCTTCATAACTTACATATGTACCTGGCCAACTGGGTGCCAATCCAGGACAAAATTCACTCTCTTCATAAAAAGGATAGTCACATAAACCATTAAAGTTATTGTCTAAACAACATGTTACAAAATATCTACAAAAACCTGCAGGTTCATAAGTCGCAGATGCATCATAATTACAGGAAGCTTCATCCATACATCCTAAAGTTTCTCCATGATCTCCTGCTGCAATTATCCACCCATCTGGACATTCTCCTTCTCCTAGTCCTTCATCAAATGGACATTTATTTTCTGTCACATATGGATAATCGCAAAATCCATTTGTTGGATTTGAATCAGCACAACAATTAACATTATATGAACAAGATCCATCATCTTCAGTTGCATCTGAATTATAGTTACAAGCTGGTCCTTTTGTTCCATATTCAAAACCATAACCTTGAGCAGTCCATTCATCTAAATAAATTCCCTCTAAAGTTCCATCATCTGTACAACCTAGTGTTTCAAGTTGAGCATCTGATTTAAGTATATAATTATAACCATATCCAGGTGTACCTGCAGGTAAAGTATCTCCAGGACAATCATTTCCACAATAACTAAATACATATTCATCATCACATCGACCATCATAATCATCATCAATACAACAATCTACTTTTTGATTTCCTGGATTTTGACCACTATAATTATCTTCAGTTCCATCACAACAAGTAGTATTGGATATGTCATCCATAGTTCCATAATTACACTCATGTTCTGGCCATAGTGTTATATTATATTCTGTTGCAATTGGGTTGTAGTTACATGGTGCTTGGTTATTAAATCCACCATCCGTAATAGTACAACCTGGTATTTCAGTAGGATAATCTACTGGTGATAAACAAGGATTTCCATTAACATCTGTAGGTATATCTTCAAAACCTTCACATATTGGATCTCCACAATAGATTGGCATACCCATAAAACCAAAATCAATATAACCATCTTGATCTATGTCTTGGTAATATTGAACTCTTTTTGAGTCATCACAATCACAAGCTGAAAAGGGAGAATCAGAAAGACTCATACATTCATCGAGAGTACCATTTGCAGATAATCCTACAAAACATCTGTCTTCTTGTATGTAATCACATTGAGCAGCTGCAGATAAACCTTGTTCTGATGGACAATAACTTCCATCAGATTGCATTCCACACATACCATTTGGACAATACAAACATGCATTTTGTGTATAATAATTACAAGCACCTATTTGTGGACTATAATCATATGTTATAAATCTATCAATACAACCTGGAACTTCTGCCCACAATATTTCATAATATGACATATCATGATAATCAGGATTATAATCTTCACATATTGGTAGTTCATATGCATAACGAGGACAAAAAGTTAATGGTATTATCTCCCCCTCATAATATCCATCACCATCCGCATCTTCATAACAATTAATATCTCCATCACCATAACAAAGAGTATTATAAGGTACAATAGAATAAACACCACCATCCTCATTATCTCTAAAATTACATTTATCACCTTCTTTACATCCGAATATTGCTGGAGTTAAACCAAAAGTTTCATTTCTCCAATACGAGGTAGGTGAATTTACCGGATCAATTTGTACATTTCCACCATTTAAAAAAGGAATATCTAATAATGGAACATAAGCTCCATATTCATTTTGTTCAGTAGGAACAACAAAATCTTGTGGGAATACTATTGCTTGTAAACCAGCTACATAAAATTCAGTACGGAAACATCTTTCAGAATCACAACTTAAATTTTCAAGCATAGTATTATAAATATCAGTTCCACCATCAGAATCTAAATTTATATTTCCATTACAACGACCCGATTGTGAACAAGCATATACATGTACACCACTACCATAATTTGTATCATGTTCAAAATTTGGATTGCTAGATGTAATCCACACCCAACTAGCATCTTCATCAACCGATTCACCAATTGGTAAACCATCAGAAGTTGTTGGACCTTGTATTAGTTGATTAGTAGTATTAAGATTTCCATAATTTATAGTTCCTTTTCTAACTTTAACCCAAGCACCAAATATAATAGGATATCCATTAGAAGAATTTTCAGCAGAATTATTTATTAATTGACCAGTAGTCCATCCACCCCAACCTGATGTTAAAGTTGTAAATTGCCAAGCTTTCGAGAATCCCATCAATCTCATTTCTTCATCATCTACTCCTACAAGTTCAGCATGACCATTTTGTTCACAACTTCCAACTCCACAATAACTTTCACAAATTTCTTTAGCTGGAACTTTCTGACATGTTCCTTGACACACATTATCACAAGTGCTTTGATTATTATATTGAACACCATCATCAGGACATCCCCACCTCACCATAAAATTAGATCCAGTACCTGTATTACCCAAATCAACATCATCATAACACAACTCATCATTAGTCAAACCAAAATCAGAACATGTTGAAGTTGGACAATAATACCCGAATCTACTATCCCAATTTTGGGCATCAAAACCATCCGGTGTTAAGTTTTCAAAATCACCTGGTCCTCCAACTCCCATTGGTAAAGTTGCAAAATTACCAGCGTCACCCCAGTTAGATGCACCATCTCGAATTAAAAAATTATAAGGACTATTAGAAGTAGTTATTTCTTCACAATTAGGAGGATCATTAGCTACAGATGGACATGCTGTGTAGGGTGCTGACATTATATAATAATTTTCAGCTGAATCTGGTTGATAATAACAAGTTGTTGTAGTTTCATAGAAACAAGAACCATCATCTTCCCACCCATCATAATCATAACCATTAAAATTACAAGCGGCATCATCTGTACAACCCCATTGTTCTGATGGAGGTGCATCATTTTGAGAAAGATATGTTCCTGATTCCCCATCGGATGATGGACAACTTCCTGTACTTGTTAAGTCACTACTACAAGCTGTAAAATCAAAAGGTGTATTACAATACCCATCACTATCATCATCATGACAACAATAAAGGACTTGAGTATCATCAAAATAACCTTCTTCTCCAGTACAACAACGATTTATTCCTTCATCATTTTCAAGATTTACAACTATTCCATAATTACAACTACCATCGTTTCGAGTAGCTTCTATATTATAATTACAAGCTGGTGATTCGGGAGGATACCCACTACCAGGTCTAGTTAAATCCCAATCATTAAATCCATTAGATCCTGTACCATCATCATTACAACCATCAACCTCAGGTTCTCCAGGACTTAAAACTCCTTCACTATAAAAATTATCACCAAGATATCCTCCGTTTTCACACATCATATATGTGTTAGGATGATTGCTACAAGCTGCTCCCATTCCTCCACAGTAACTAATACACTCACTTTCACTTAGATATAGGATAGCATTGGTGTTACAATACCATAAAGCTGTAGGATGGTATAGAGGACATTCAGTAATTTCTACAACTGATTCATAATATCCATCACCATCTTCATCTTCATAACAATTTACTGTTTCTTTTGACCAACAATAGGTTGGTACTTCCCAATCACATAAACCTTCACTTTGAGGAGGAGTTGGTTCTACAAATCCAAAAGGTCCACATAATAAATTTTCTGATCCTGGTACAGTTCCATCACAAGAGTAAGCTCTACCTGGTCCGTTACAAACACCACATTCATCATATGCTCCAACACACGGATCATTAATTGGAGAACTTGTATCAATTTGAACACCTTCTGGTGTAAATCCACATAATGCCCAACCTACAACTACATTATAAATAGCCGTATTACAATAATCTACATCCCAATTATCACAATGATTATCATTATCTGCATCTTGTATACAACCACAAGATTTATGATAATGATTGGGGTTATCATCAAATTCACTTACAACATATTTACACCAATCAACTGGTTCATAAGTTGCATTTTGATTGTAATTACAAGCTGTCGGATCTTGACATCCTGAAATAGGACAATTTTTATACCATTGAACGAGTGTTTCACCATCAGGGTTTTCTGGTAATTCAGGTAATCCAGCACAAACTGATGCTCCAGATCCTGGAAATCCAAATAAAGTTTCATATTCATCTTCTACATAATGGACAGGTGGTCCGTTTTCCCAATTCCACATATCAAACTCACCTGGAAATGGAGAACCTCCACATATTACTGTTGGTCTTCCGATACATTGTCCAAGCAACCAATTTAAATCATTTAATTGATTTTGACCTTCTGCATCAAAATAATTTTCAAAACTCACACCCATACTAAGAAAACCATTATTATTGGCTCCAGAGACTAAGGGTCCTATAAGAGATATAAGATCTAAAACATCAAGAACCGGTTCACCCCCACTCGCGGATGTGTTTTTTTGTTGAACATTACACCTTAAACCTTCAACAGTATTATAATATTTTTCTTCTATCTCTTCCCCTCCAGAGGCACATTCAACTAATTCAGAATTACAATATGTAGTCCAACTATGGTTGTAGATAGCATCATCTTCATCAACATACATATCTGGATTCCATGTAAAAAAGTTTTCATCAGTGAAAAATGGTCCGGCACCGGCTCCACCCCATAAGTCTTCCCATGAGGAGGGATTGGCCCAATCATTCCAATTTGCAAATGTTTCAACAGGTTGAGTAAACATTTTCATTCCTGGAGAACCCATAACACCTGTTTCAGGATGATTTATCATTTCATTAATATCTGCCATATCAATAAACCCATCACCATTACAGTCACCATAAATAAAATAAGGTTTTACTCCAACAATATTGTATTCTCTCAGTTCCGGGCCCGAGCTATTCCCAGTATAAGGGGGATTATGAAGAACCCAATAACAAATTTCCATAGTATTACCAGTAGAACCATCAACAATGTCACCACACAGATTATCCCAACCTGGTACATACCAATCATAATGATTAATATTATATAAATTATTTAATAACATCGTATCCTTAAAGGACTGATCTTTAACAAGAGCTGCTTTATCCCAGTCCGGACTATTATTATATGTTCTTTTTAAATCAAAAGGAGTAAGTTGACAAGAACCATCGTCTACACTAGCATTTGGATTATAATTTCTTGCCCAGGGTATTGTACATCCCTCAATACCTTCTGGTGGAGCTCCAACATAATTACATTGAAACACACGATTTCTACCATAACCATTACCGACATTCCATAAAGGCCAAGTATCAGACCAAGAGTTCATCGAATCTCCATTACAATCAAATTGATTACGATGTTTGAGGTCTTCAGGATCTCCTTCACCAGGACAAAGTATAACTTCCCAATCTTCATGAGTTCCAAAACCATTTTGAGCTGCACAACAATATCGAGGATCTACATTACCTTTTGCAGTTGGATCCCAATTATAAGCTTCAGACTCCTCACCAGGATATATTATGTAAGTCTCTCCTCCTCCATAGGATATAGGATTAAAAGGAGATATACAAAAGTTGTCACCTGCATATCCATTTTCAGCACTACAATTAATATAAGCAGAACAATGTGAAGAGTTCCACGGACCATTTCTTTGAATATCTTGAGGAGATGGAATACAACCCTGTTCAGGATTTTTACATAAACATTGAGGTGTACCTAAACCTTCATCCCAAACACAACCATATTCACGATAATCTGTACCACTGTAATCAGAGTGTTGTGGAAATCCATGACATTGTTGTTTGTTGAAATGCTCCCAATCATTAAAGCCTAGGGGTACAGAAGGTCCTCCTGATAGTCCAACACATTCTATAGCAATATCTTCATGATAAACCATCTGGTTTTGTGCATAATTGAAATAATTAAAACCACTACAGTCTCCTTGTACACAATCAGCCCAATCTTTATAAGTAAAACCATAATATACACAAGGATCATTTGGATCATTAATACTTTGAGGAGTACAGTTACCTGTAGCATCATGAGAAAATCCTATGAAGGGAACTGTCAGTGCAACATCTTCGGTAGAAAAACTAGAAGATTCTCCCCCATAGTTTTCTACACACTCTTGTGCAAATGGATTAAAGTATAATCCCTCTGGACACTCAGCAAATAAATCTAAACATTGATCTTTTTCATAATGATAAAATTGATCCTCACCACAATTTTTATCTGTCATTTCGGGAGGTTGATAATCTGAATATGGGTTGTTTTGTTCAGGTGGTTCATAATCTGATTGTTCTTGTACTGCTGCATTTGGATTTGAAATTTGTAATTCAAATTGTTCTGAAGATTTTATCCAATAACCTTTACCTGGTTTTAAAGTATCTAAACTTCCAACCCATTGGTTATTGACATAAACCGCAGCTACACCCTCTCCGAGTATTTCACTAATTCTACCATTTGGATTATCTGATATAGCTTGATTTATATTAACCTCATTTAAAAATGGAAATGAAATTAAATTTGCACCCAAATGTATAGAATATGTGGGATTAGAAGTAATTAAATTACCAGTAACAGTTAAAGTTGTTTCTTCTGTTGCGTGAACCCAATATCCTTTTTTATAATCTATATTATTTACAGAACCACCCCATTGATTTATTGCTGGAATAAAAGTAGAAGCTGCACCCTCAGTGATAACACTTGAAATAATACCATCAGTTCCAAATACACCTTCTATAGAATTATCAACAGGTTCAATAGGAAAAGAAATTAAATTTTGTCCATAATGAAGATTAATATCAAAAGTTGTCATTTTTTATTATACCTTATAACCACGAGCTCTTAACAAATCACTTCGTGATATTATTTCTACTTTACATCTATTTCCATAACCAGAATAATGTGTGTAAGTTCCATCTAAATTTATATTACCTCTCCAAAAATCTGGATTACTATCGTAATCTAATCCTGTTATTGAATCAAAAGAATTATCTTCATCCACATCAGGATTAAAAGTTGCACAAATGAAATACCATTCACCAAAATTTTGTGGAATTTTAGTAGTTGTAAGTAACCTATATTCGTCTGAAGTATAACCATCTTGATAAGGTTCTAAATCAGGTATATCTCCTAATGTTGAATTTAATTTATCAATTCCATTACCAAGATGTGAATCCCTTAATGTTCCATTATCATTTACAGCAAGTCTAACAAATCTTTCAGAATTGGTGTCACTAAATATACCAAGTGTATTTGCAAAGTAGTCACTGTCATCAACATATTCACCAAAATTATTAAAAGAAGCATGAGTTATTTCATCTTCTCTATTTAATATATAAGTTTCTAATTTAAAACCAAATGCCGTACCATCATTTCTCAATGGATTTCCAAAATTAAATAAAGTTCCTTCTGATGTTTTGTCTAAAAATCTTACCCACATTGTAATGGTAAAACCAGTTTCTAAATAATCTTGTGTATCTGGATTTAAACCTTCAATAAATTCACTGTTTGTATTTCTAACTATAATACCTTGATTTAAATTTCTAAACTTTAAATATCCATCTGATTGATTCTGATATACAGGTCTTTGATCATCAGGTTCCGGTGGAGATTGATCTACATCTATTAAATATGTATTTAAAGTATCTCTTAAAGATTCTAATGTTCTACCTGAATTTTCAGTATTAGCATCGAAATCTCGTCTTGTTATCATTCCCTGTGATTCTATTATTGTAGATTGTTCGTCATATTCTTGAGGTGCTGTAATATCATTATTCCAGTGATAATCATTTGAACTAAAATTTTCACCAACATATCCATCTTGTATTTGAAAATTAGGTGGTGGGTTTGTAAGAGCTTCAAATTCTTCAAAAAATGCATTTATTCTTTTTTGCCTCGTTGTATCACGACCCAATAATTCATATATATCTCTTTGAAATACTTCATCAGCCCTTTCTGGATCAACTTCTTCTATAAGTTGTTCTACATTTATAAATTGACTTACATTAAGTGGATTTATTACTGTACCATCGGCTGATACTTGTGTCAACAATGTTGTTATATCATATGTTGTTGTATTAGCATTAACAGGTCCTGTTATTGCTACTGTTAAATTTGTTGTATCTCCACTTACAACAACATCAATTTGATTTATAGTAGTTTCTTCATCATAAGAACTAATAATACTTTCTAAAGTTCCTTGCATCGCTACTGGACTTTCACCAGATAAATCAGTATATGTACCTAGTCTATAATCTTCTAAATTTGCCTTTACATCTCTATCGTATAAAACTATAGAATCATTTCTGTTTGCACCATAACTTAAAATTCCATTTCTTATTACTTTTTGATTTTTTCTAATTATATCCGGATCATTACCAGCTACGCTCACAATTAATTTTTCAGCTATTAAATCTAATACTTGTTCTAATGTAACCACAATTAACTCCTCTTAATTATAAATTCAAAATCATCATCAAATATTTGTTCTTGTCCATCATTGTATTTTAATTTTAATAATATTTTATAAGCCCTATCAGAATAAAATCCATCTAACCATTGATTAAAATATAAACCTTCTGTGTCTAAACTCATTGAAGTATACGCACTAAATGGAATAATATATTCATCAGTTGCAATATCCTTAATTGCATATGAACCACTGTTACTTGGGAAATATGAACCGGTTAAAGTTTGAACAGAATTAGAAAAAGTTTTTTGAATATATCTTTTTCTTGCACCAACTCTAAATTTAACTCTATCATTCTCTTTATAACTTTCTCTCAATCCTCTCATATAAAGATAATTATCTGCTAAACCACTCATTGTGAGTTCATTTAGACTACCTGTTGCATCCGAATCGAAAGAAGAATCATCCCAACGAACTTCTAATTTTGGTGAATAAATTGTATGTGTATGTCTTGAGAAAAATTTCAAATTTCCAAATGTTGTTGAATCTGTTTCTTGACTTCCACTAAATCTAATTAACATACCATTATTTTCAAATCCACCAAGTTGAGAAGAACCACTTAACCAACTCTTAACCATATCAGTAACTTCAACATTAACATCCGGCGATTCATTTGAAAACGATTGTACTGATGAACTTTCGAATGGGTTGTCTGAACTTGATAACGGAGAACCACCCAATGAACCTGTCCAAGCTATTGGATTTCCCCCGATGGGATTACTACGATTTTCCCAACTACAACCATTTGTATTTTTTGGACTATCACCAAATTTACCGGTTCCCTCAACCCAAGATTGTGAAAGTGGTTGAATAGCTAATTTATAATCTGTTTGAATATCTGAATTCCCTTCAGCTTCGTAAAGTTTTAAATAATATTTTGCATCTGAAGCTATAGTTCCATCTGCAACTGATTTTGATAATTCAGTAAATTCTGTTCCACTAAAGTTAACTAAGGCTCTTGTCTGATAATTAAATGAACTATTATAAAATTCTTTTTTAACTTCAAGTATTTGGTCTCTTCCAAAGTTTTGGTCTTTAAAAGATGTTCCATCTATTGTACTAGATCCACTTGATATCCATGTTGTTTGTGTTGGAAAAATAAAATGATGCATTATCTCACTACCCCCTTAATATTTTGGTTTGGATTTTTAAGCTCAAATACTGATGGTGTAACTGATGGTATTACTAATCCTCCCTCAGTTGCATAATTAAAATCATATTTATACCCATAACCTTCTGTATGAATATCAATTGTGTTATCTTCTGTTTGACTGAAAGAATATTTATAAGTTGAATTTTCAAAAGAAAACAAACTATCTGGATCTTCATGTTGAGTTAAATTTACATAATTTACAGCTCTAACACCTTCTAAATCCATAAGTTCATATTCTAATTGACTTATAAATATTGGTTGTCTAAATTGCATGTTTTCAATTTTAAAATATTCTTTTATTTTTTGTATACAAGCCATTTTTACATCACTTTTATTAGAATTATTATGTGCAATTACATCAAAGAAAACTCCAAAATTAACTACATAACCATCAAGTATATTAATTTCATCAGTAAGTATTTTATAATTTTCTAAATATTTTTTTATATTATCTTTAATTATTAAAGGAACATCATCATTAGTTTGTGTTATAGATGTGTGTGGATTACCAACTAAAGATTTAGTACTATTGTATGAAAGAATATAAATATTTATTGTTCCTAATTCTACAGCTTGTGTAATTTGAGCTAGTGATGGTGTAGTTCCAGCCTCATATGTACCCAATAAATCACTTACTGCAGCTACCGCAGCTGTACTATCAGCTGAGTTAACAGAAAGAGCACTACTTATATTTGCAAGAATTGTGTTAAGACTAGCAATATAATTTTGTACATATGTAGCATTTGAATATGTGTTGGAAGCTGCTTCATTTATATCGTTTCTTTCAACATAAACTTTTGCTACACTTCCAAATTTTGAAGACATATTTAAAACTCTAGCTTCATAATCTTCTTTTGTTACACATCTGTTTTGTGTTGAGAAAAATGATTTTGTATTTTCTTTTATTTCATCCACAGTTTCATCATTCCGACCACCCCGAGATGGTACTTTGTTTGAAATATTTGAAATTGATGGAACATTCCCCCCTATTGTTACTGGACTATTTTCTAATGTAATTGTAGCATTAACTTTATCACTTATACTCCCAACATCAGTATTAGCTACAAACCCCCCACCAACTCTATATTGAATAGTTAGTGTTGTTTGTGCTGGAGTTTCACCTAATGTAGAATATTCATCACCTTGAAGTGGATCTAAAGCAGATGTCAAATCTTGTGATTGTCCCGGTATTACTATACCAACTTGTTCTAAACCAATAAAGTTATCATCAAGAGTTGTTCCATTTTTTAATATACCATTTCCAAATACTAAAGAGGTTGTATTATCTAAATTTGTTTCACGAGTAAATCTTTTTTGAGTTTTAATATACTCCAATGAATATGGAACCGGAACATCACTTAGAATTGAACTTCCATCCTGATTATAATAAGCTGATGTTCTATTATGATCATTTGTATAATGTTTTGGAAGTGGAACTTTATCCTGTGCTAAATAATCAACTTCGTACCATTTATTTCCATTTGAATCTATACAAGAAATAATATCAACAACATTTGTATCAGGTAATGTTATTTTTCTAAATTTTTGAGGAGCTCCTATTGAAAAAGATAATTCTTTTGTTTTACCACTTACTGCTCTAACAGTCCTATTCAACAAATATGTATCTATTAAATTATTAGAATCTCGTGTTTTAACAATGGCTGTATCATTTGATCCTGTTATTGAAAAATCTACTACATCTAATGTTTCAAAAACTACATCGCTATCAACTGTAGATTGAACTTGTATACCAGATGAGTATGCTCCAGCATTAGTATAATCAACTTTAGATCTATCGTTTCTATCAGCTTTTACTTCCGATTCAACTGTTAAATCAACAAAAGCAGGTGTAACTGGTTTTACCTTATACCCAAACATCTTTGCCATATTCATAACATTTCTTCTTTCTTCAGCTAATGGTAATAACATTTCTTGATATTGCCTATCAATATAAAATGAAAGTACATCACCAACATAAGCATTCATTTCAAGTAACATCATACCAGGAGATGTTTCATTAAAATCTTTATATGTTTCTGGAAAATATGATTTTGCATATTGAATTAAAGATGATTTAATTTCAAGAAAATCTTTATTTAAATATTTAACATTTGACTCTTTATAATCTTTATTATTATATGGCATTTTTTATCTCCATTAATATCCTCCTCCTGAGGATCCTTCCCCTCCCAAACTATCTAAAGTTAATTGAGATTGTTCTGCAGTATTACTTATAGCCAATTGTACTGCGTCTAAAGTATTTGGATCTTGTTGAATACTGAAAATAATATTTACTACTATCGAAGTAGTTCCAACAGTAGTGTCATCAGCATTAGTTGCAATTTGAATATCTTTTATTAATACAAATGGTAACCAAAAACCTAAAGTTTCAGATATACTATTTTGTATAGATACTACAGTATCTTCATTTATCTGATTAAATAAAAAATTTCTTAGGTTTAAACCAAGAGTTGGGTGCATTAATCTTTCACCCGGATTTGTATTCAACAAATTTCTTATATTATTTTTTACTGCTTCAATTGTTGTAGATGTTGATGCAAAATATCCTTCTTTACCAAGTGATTTTCTAATTGGTAAATCTAAACCAACAAATACATTTGTATCATTATCTACTATATAAGGTTTTCTTGATGTATCTTTAATTGCCATTATTGATTCTCCTTAGCATCTTCTTCATTTAATACAACTGTTGTAAATTCTCTTTGACCATCTTCATCAGAAACATCAAAAGAATTTTGAGTTTCCGGATCCTCTCCTATAAAAACAAACCCATTAGCTTCCAATCCACCATCATCTTTATTTATATCAGGTCCAGGTAAAGTAGAACCACCTTCTGTTAATGGTTTGACAGCTTTTTCAATTTCTTTTTCAAGAGCATTTATTAAAGATCCCTGCCCCAATGGATCTGCAATTTTTCGTAATGTATTTAATAAAGGTCCATACTCACCTAATAAAGTTTCTAATTTAACATTTACTGATTGATCAGGTATTCTAAAATTTTCAAGAACAATCGGTGCTTTTAATTGTGTTATTGTAAAATTAGATTTCATTAAATAATTAACAATCGCGTCAGATTCAGCTTTAGCTTGTTTGTACAATGGAGAATCTATTTTTTCTGCTTTTTCTATCGATTCTTTAGACGCTCCATCTTCAATTAAAGGAATAAGTTTAGCTTTTAATAAGTCTTCTGTCAATCCCATTGTTATTTTCCGTATTTTTGTTTTTGTTTTTGTTCAGCCTTTTGTAAAACTTCACTATAGTCTTTGTTAAGAAATTGAGCCATTGGGTCACTTGATGGAACTTGTTGTGGTGTTGTATTCATCATATCACCATATTGTCCACCAACTAGTTCCTGCATTCTTTCAGTTGTAAACTCTCCCCCACCTAATGTTTTCCAATCACCATCTTGAGCTGTTTCATTCAACACATCATTCAATACTTTATTAGATGTAAAACTACTATTTTGTGTTCGTTTTTTTGGTGTCATTGGTTTAGTTGATTGTGTTGGTTGTTTCAATTCAGTTATTACTTCTTGAATTGCCATAGCAACTTCTTCTCTAACTATTTTTCTTATTACAGTTCTCATATCTGTTTTTTTCTTTTTTACATTTTTCATATTTACCTCTTATTATAATTGATTTCTATTTGGTTCTACATAATGTTTTTCACTCAACATAGTTCCCAATTTTCCTTTTATTCTTTTAATTTTTTCAGAAAATGCTTCAGGGGTTCCGGTTTTATCTGTTAATGGTACTGCTACACTTTGAACTAAACCATGAGCATCACTTAAATATGTTAGCAACTCATCTAAAATTAAAAAAAGTTGTTGACCCATAACCAACGGCTCCATAGTTATACGAGTTCCATTTTTATATGGATTTCCCAAAAGAATATTTCTAGACTCTAATATTATATCTTCAGATGAAGTTAATCCTACACTCCTTACAGCAGCTAAATATAAATCATTTCCTGAAGATAAGTATGTATCACTTTCCGTTGAATGTATAGTAATTCTAGGTGATTGTATTAATGTTTGTCCTTTAATCCAATTATGTAAAGTTCTTTCAACTGACATATGATCTAGTTTATAAAAGCTTTTCATTAAATTTATAATAGTTCCATTAGGTACATAATCTACTGGATTTGCAACCTCTTGATTTTTTTCAGTTACTAACTTGAAACCAGGAATACTATCCATCGTAGGTACATCTGGAACATCCGGATTTCCTAAATCAGCTTGAGTATTGTTAGATTCACCTGAATTTTCAATATTTTGAATACTAATTGGATTGAAACTATTCTTCCCAAAATGTTGAGTTAATGTTCCATATGTTGTTATACTAATTAAACTGTTATCTCCTCCAGATTCAGCTGAAGTATGAGGGTTTCTACCATTGGATATCATAATATAGGGATTAACATATCTACTCCCAATCCTTATACTATTTCCATGTCTACCTTCAAGTAACATATCACCATGAATTTCGTTTAAATTTGGATTGGAGTTAGCTTTTGTTCCATCAGTTGATATAATAGGATTATCCAAATCATCGTTAAATTTTTTCTGTAACCTTTTATGGGATACTTTCTCAAAATTTCTAGATTCACCTCTTTTTGATTCTAATGATGCTCTTCTTTGATTTAATCCCACCTTTGAATTAAAATAAGTAGGTTCGTCTGAATCCAAAGTATCTCCATTATAATTAGCACTATTAGTTGTATTTAGAGGACCTAAATAATAATTTACACCACCAATTGTACAAAGTAAGACTGGATCACCTTTAGCAGGAACATCAGCGAATCCTCTTAATAGTGGCCAATATCTGTATTTTTCATTTAAATCTTTATTTAAAGGTCTTTTTCCTTCATAAAAATGTGGTTTAGCTATTATTGAATTAGTACCTATAGAATCATTTCCTGGAATTGCCCTTAAACTATTATCGGATGTTACTACTTCAATAACAACTCCCGGAACAAATTGCATGTAAATTTTATCTCCTGCAATGCCTTTTAGTATTGAACCCATCCTATCCCTCGTTTACATTAATTGTTTTATTTTTTATATCTGACAATCTATCACTTTCTTTCTGTAAATCAGTAACTGTATCTTG
>CETC01070440.1_pt1 | contig 41144 bp, 39 predicted proteins | sample 326911 | NCBI WGS metagenome assembly CETC01 (sample SAMEA2622694, study PRJEB7988) | marine metagenome | isolation source: saline water (ENVO:00002010), including | reverse complement strand
CCTGTACTTTCCTCCCACAGTTCGGCCCACATATCTTCTCTTGCTTTTAATATGGTTCTAAGTTTTTGTTTTTCTTGGAATACAGCTTGTTGACTTTTTAACTGATTGAACAAAATCCCGTTTACTTTCAAGGCATCCCCTTGTTCTTCTCCTAGTGCTTGCTTATAAGCTATCCTTGCCTCGTTAGCTTCCTCTGCGAGTCTTGTAAATTCCTTGTACTCATTATCCTCAAAGTATTCTTTGTACTCTTCTTGGATTTGCTTCATCGCTTCTCGATGCCCTACCTTTAACATGTCTGCTGTTATATAACTATCTACAGGTATTTCCATCATCAGTCCTGGATGTAAGGCTCCTTCATCTGGATATAATACTAGTTCATCAAAGTCTTCGCCTTTTTCCCAGATACCATCATATCCTTCACCTTGTACATATTCATATATTAAATCACTTCTATCTTTCTTTCTTTTCGCAGCAGCGTTATGATCTGCTACTGTCTTCTTTGTCTTATCATCAATCGACCTATTATTATCTAGAGCTTTAGTATAGTTTGCTTCTACTTTATCTAATTTGTCACGGAACTCTTGTGCAAGGTCAGTATCCATACCACCCAATAGAAGAGCAGTTATTATCCTAGATTGATTATCCTTACCTGCCTTAGCTTCTCTTTGTATGATTAAAGGATTCTTTCTATCTAGCGCAATAACATAAACGTTATCTCCAAATTCTGAAGCGTGTTCTTGTGAGGTGCTTACATATATAGCTCCCTTGCCCAGAGTTCCTGTAGACCACGGAGCATCTTCTTTCGTGTACAAATCAACATCCATTGTATCGACTTCACCACGAGATCCGTGATACACAATTAACGGTAAACCGTTTTCATCTACAGTTTTATTTCCATGTTCTTCTAAAAGTTTCCAACCTGCAAATTCTTCTTTTTGTTTTTCTGTAGGCATTTCTAATATTTCTTGGATAGTGTTTTTACTTTCACTACTGCCTTCTAAGAAGTCTTTGAATTTTTCTATTACGTTGGCGTTACCTTCTTCTGGGATATAGCTTTTAACTCGTCGAAGTATATCTAGATCTCCGGGCTTCAGCATATCATGTGTTACTTCTTGTTGTACTTCTACACCTGTAACTGCATCTGTTACTCTTTTACCATCTTCATCATAAACTCTAGTTAAAGCTATAATATCTTGATACGCATGATTTAGCTCATTATGCATATCCCTTAATGTTTGAGCTTGTATATCTACTCGCTCTCTTGCCTCGTCTGCTTTTGTTTGAGCTTCATTTAACTTTTGTTCTAGACCAATAATGATTTCGTTCTTGCCTGTAAGTTCTTCATACTTCTTGGCTTCAAACTCAAGTGCATTAATATTATTATCCAAAGACTTCAATGTTCTATTTAAATCTTTAATCTGTTCTTTAATTTCTTTCTTTCTTTTATTTGAAGTGTCACTTTTATTTCCTTCGGCTTTAAGTTCGCTAAGAATAATAGTGCTATCAGCTTTTGTTTTCTTAGCTTTATCTATTGTCTTCTTGTGCGGAGGAACAAAGGGTTCTTTAACCTTACTTTCTTCTTCTATTACCTCTTCTTTTTTAGTTATTTTTTCTTTTGGAGGAGTGTGAGGCGTATCATCTGTAGCAGTAGTTTCACTTTTAGATGAAGTAGGTTTAATCGGTCCTGTTACTTTTTCAATTGCCTCGATGTTTTCATTTATTTTTCCTGTTGTTACTGCTATAGCCTTTGCGCCATCTTCTTCTGCTTGTTTAATAGATATTAATTCGTCAGCAATAAGTTCAGATGCAACTTGACTTTTTTCTAGATCAGTTGCTTTATCAAACTTCTCTTTTCCGCCCATCTTATCCATAACAGCAGCTTCTAGATTAGTGCCATAATAAGCAGACATCCAATCTCCCTCTGCGTTAATTCTAGCTAGCTCTTCTTCATACGTTAAATTATTTTTCTGTGCTGATTCTAATACAGAAAGTTTATTTTGTATGTCTCTTTCAAAGGCTATAAATTTATTAGAACTTCTATCAAATTTAAGATCACCATCATTTAAGAAAGACTTCGCTAACTCTAACCCTAGTTCTTTAGAAGTATAAGCAGTCCCTCCTCTTTCGGTATTCATTTTTTTTACTAGATTTAAAAGATACCCATCTACCTTATCAACAAATACATCTACATCAGCATTAACATATTTTTGTAATGTTTCTAATACATGTGTAGTAGCACTATCTTCCCCTAGCTTTAAGTCTGTTCCTGTAAGGGCTGCAGTAGATTCTGTGATACCTTTACGTTTTTTTATCATCTTAGAGAAATGATCTAAGGCAGCAGGACTATAATTATTCATAGTATGAGCTACCCATTCTTGAATCCTACCTGAGAATGCTTGAGGGGTAATTTTGTCTACAGTCCACATAGCAGCCTTAGGAGGACCCTTGAAGACTAGGTTATGTATTCTACCTATAGTCGGGTTAATGAAAGGGGTAATCCCCGCTTCAAATAAACCTTCTCTAAATATATGCCATGCATTATAATCTTCTAATAGACCGTATTTTTGTTTGTATGTTTGACTGCCTGTTTCTGCTAAAGCACCAGTAATACCGCCTTCTATTATATTGCCTCCAGCATTAAATGCTACCTGTCTTCTAAAGCTAAAGCTCTCAAAGTTTTTAAACAACTTTCTCATGGTTGCTGGACCAATATTTTCAGGCATTAGTGCACTTATTTTAGAACCAGTTTTAGCTAATGCAGCAAACGTGTGTATCTTCTTTAGGTTCTTACCATACTTTATACCTGCTAGAGTAGGTCTAATTAAAGCATTATATACAAGGGCTACGGGTACACCTAAACCCCATGTAGCAGCTGAAAGACCTATACCTAAAGCCATAGACGCAGGCATATCAGGATCATTGATAATACCATTTATAACTAGACCTTTAATCCATTGCTCAAAGAATTCTTCCCCTGCATTCATCTCGTCGAAATTCTTTGCTATTGAAGAGTTAATAGCATTCATTTGAAGTTTAGTACCCAGCATCCAGAAAAGCTCTGAACCAATTCTGGCATCCTTTGTTTCTTCGAATAATGCTTCTTCTGTTCCGTATGCATAGATATATGTGTCATAAGCTGATGGGTTAATCTCTCGTAGTTGCTCTAATGCTTCTTTTACGTTCCAGCCTTCAGGTGGAGTGTCAAGCCAAAGATCTTCTGGAGTTTCTATTGAAGCCCAATCCATAGTTTCAAAACCAGTAGTAAAGTCTATAGGATTTTTACCTGCTGCAATATCTTCACCTGTTTTTACCCAATTCCATCGAGTGCCTTCAGCAAATCCTTTAATTAGTTTCTTTGCATGTGGGTTAAATTCTAAAAGAGTACCGTCGTATTTATCCAAGTCATAAACATTTCCTCCTGGTTCTTCAAGAGGTAACATATTCATAGCTGTTTGCTGATGGTGTGCAATATTACTTTTTAAATAACCTTTCGGATAATGAGTTGCCATAGCCTGCCATGTAGCTTCTCCGACAGCCATTAATCCGAAGACTGCTTCTTGTGTATCTGCATCTCTATGTACAGAACCAAAAGTATAGTCTCTTATAGAATTACCAGCGAAAGGGAATTTTTCAATTGCTTTAATTCTTTTAGATTGTTCTTCTGTCATAGCCCTATTATGAGTAAGTCTACTGAAAGAAGTTGGGATTGGTTTAAGTGTCCATTCTCTTGACATGTATTCTCCTATTAATTATTAAATACGGGGACCAATACGTGGTCCACGTTCTTCTCGAGGGGGGATAATAGTACGGGGGATACTATAAAACATACCATCATTAATATGAAACGGTATCTTTCTTTGTATAGGTCCATAGTTTGCATTTTTCATCTCTTGAGTAGGTGAGATATTGAGTATCATATCTGGTTTATGGGAATTAAATCCTTCAAAAGCATCTTGATAGCCTGCTGAGTTTGGCATAAGTTCTACATGGGGATATATACGTACTCTATTTAAATTACTGTTTTTTGATATCCATCCCAAGTCAATTGGCGTTAAACTTTCAGCAGTTATTCCAAAGATCTCTTGTTTATCTTTGGTAGCAAATCCGCCTGCACTCTTAGGGGACAGAAGTCTCCAAAGCATTTCTGCAAATATATCTTTATTTTCTATAGGAAATTTAGAGGTGTCTGTATTATTCTGAGCAATTGTGTAATATTCTACCACATCATCATATAGTTCGCTTATTGTTGTGTTCCATTTTTTAATAGGCTCAGATTCTGTGCCAAAGAGTACACTAGCTAGTGTACCCCATTCTCCATCACCTAAAGATGTAACAGTAAGGGGATTTATAAAATTCTTTTTAAATTTCTCGTCTTTAACTTCTTCAGGAACTATAGGTTGATGATTCCAGATCTTAACTGCTTTAACTAAAGGACTAGCAGATAAATCTAAAGAAGCAACATTACCTCCTCCTTGATCTATTTCTTCTCTTGTATGAGAAAAATTAAGTCTATCTATATTTCTAGATTTCTTAATCATTTCTTCTTGGTCCGGACTTGAAAAGACTGGAGTACCATCTTTATTAGTTCCTGCAAAGCTTACATTTCTCATTTGAGTTTTAGTATTTATAGTATTAATTAACTGAGGTATAGTCATGCTTCTTCCTTGATGCTGAGCCGTTAGTAATGTATCCGCAGTTATTCTTCGCATTGCTGGAGATTGTGTATATATGGCTAGTGTAGCCAATAGTCCAGCTTGGGGCATATTAGTAAAAGTTTCCATAGCTTCTGGAGAGAAAAATTTATCCCCAACTTGATTGCTTAACATTGCCCATTGCCTATCAGCCACTTGAGTTGACCAAGTAAACCAGTCTTCTTCAGTTGCGTCTCCTGGGATATTTAATGTTCCCGTGTCCTGAAGCTTAGTCATATAATCTGTTAACCACTTTTCAAACTCTGGAGGCAAAGTATCATGCCACAACTCGCCATCCCATAAAATATCATTTATACTCTCTTCTATATGGTTTTCTAATGCAGGTAATGGTATAGTTGTAGAAATGTTTAATGCTTTTTCGATACCTGATCTATCTAGATGACTTAATTCTTCTGGGTTTACTAATGCGTCTGCAAGCAGAGCAACAAAAGCATCTGCTTGGCTTAATATTTCTGATCCTACAAAAGATTGTAATTCCATTTTCGCCTTTTCATCTCCAGACCATAATTGACTATACACATCTATTCCGCCTGCCCAGTAATTATTTTCTGTAAACTCAGTTCCAGTTATATGTTCCATTGTAGATTTCCATATACTCCTGAAATCGTTATCCCATCCAGATATATCTGCAAACTGTGCAGCAATTTCTGGATTGTTAGAAATTAAGTTTTTTATACTATTTCCCATCATTATGCTTAGTAAAAATCTTTTCTGTCTTTCATAACCGTCTGGAGTAGGTGCCATCAATGCTTCTCTGTCATCAGCTAAAGCTATTCCTTCTTCTAAGAAATTAAATAAAGATTTGATCTGGGGTGGAACAGGCCCAATCTTTCCTGCATCACTAGCATAACCACCAAGAACAGCTGAAGGTAAAGCGTATGCCCAAAATTCTATGGGAGTCTCACGAGTATTAATTAACTGAGCTAAAGGAGTTCCTTCAGGGTTGACTAATAGATTTAGATTAAGTCCCATATTTCTATCCCATAGACCTAACTGTTCCATATCATAAGGAAAAGGGGTACTATCTGGATCTGAGGGATTTAATGTATTTCCCATAGTAGCAGCATATTCTTTACGCATCATTTCATGCCAATATGTTTTTGAAGTATCTTGAGCATTGGCAGCATAAGGATTACCATCAGCACTTTTTAATTCAGAGGATGTTAGTCCGCCGTAGTTCCATACTGAATCAGCAATACCTCTGGTTGGATTATTAGTATTAAACATTTGCGCATGTCTAAATTGCCATATATTATTTTCAGTAGCATCTCCAACGAAGTTTGCTTTAGCTTTCATAGCGGCACTATAAACTTCTAGTATTCTATTAGCCTCGGCATAACCATACTTACCATCAATATCTTCTATAACATCTACAACTAATTCTTCAACATCTTCCCATGTATCAACATGAGGAGCAATTCTTTTCTTAATAATCTGAGCTAAAGTCCATTCAGTAAGAGCTTCAGGATCACCAAACATAGTAGCCATATCGTCAACAGTCTCAGCTATAGCTGAAATACCGTTAGGAATTGAGTCTCTTAGTTCTATAAGATCCTTATGCATCTTATCATTTAAATCGTAGATTTGTTCAGGAGAAAGTGATTCGGATTCAATAGGATTAAGATCGTAAGTAGCAAAGTAATCTGCAATAGCATACAACTCTTCGTCTGTTTTTCCGCCGAGTAAATTATTAGCTATTTCTAATCGTTTCATTTCGGTGTATTGCTCACCTAATATAGCAGTATTATTATAAGACTCTGCACTTTGTACATACTCACCAGGAGTTTGTGATAGATAATTGCCTCCCATCATAAAGTCTACTAAACTAAACACGTTACTACTATAATCATGCTTTTTCATCAGCCTTTCCATTTCAATATCAGTAGCATCTTCCATTGATCGCCACCATTCTATATCTTTATCTATGTTTAGATACTGACTGAAGTCTTCTTCTACGGCTCTATTAAAATCATCTGTAGCAACATAGTAGTCTAACGCTCTTTCTTCGTCTGATTTTCCTAGTGCATCAGCATGTGCATTTATTATTGTATCGAAGAAGTCATCAATTATAATAGCTTCTTCAGCATTTTGTATGACATTCCAAGTATTATTAAGGAAAGCATTACCAGCACGTGTAACATTCTCAGTCATAGTGTTTAATACTTCAAATAAGTTTGCATCTTTACAGACATCAGAGTATTCTTTTATTTCATCAGCTTGTATAAGACTAGAAGGTACTATTAAGTCTGAGGGCCATGCTCCTTCGTTTACAATACGTCTGATTGCTGCATCGATAGATACAGAAAGATTTTCTTTTTTTCCGTTACCAAAAGCAAGAGCTTGTCGAAGAGCAGTATACTGCATAATCTGTTCACTTAGTTCTTCTCTTGCAGCCATTTGATCTTCCATTTGATTTTCTAATATAGTCATACCTTCTGCTTGCTCAGGAAAGTCAATAAACTTTGTAATATCTTCTTGCATTATACTTTTGTTTTCTCTAATATTTCTATTGATTAACAGTCTAGTTTCTTGATTCATCAATGCTGGTTTATATCTAAACGGACTTTCAAATACTTCAGCTGTACCCATACCTAGTTCAGGATCTGGAAGAGGAATGTAGTTAATTTTATCTTCGGCATCTTCAAGAATGTTTTCAAAATAATTCCCTGCCCCGTAATCAGTGCCTTTAACTAAAGGACTAGACATCTCTACTATATCTAATAGATTATCAACAGCAGCTTTAAGGGGTGTTCTAGTATCAACTTCAGGTACTTCTGTTCCAGCTGTATGTTCTTCCCATGCTGTTTTTCTTTCCGGTCCTGTAAAGTTTTCGCCTCCAATCCAAGCAGATCTTTCAAAATCTCCGCCTGTCCACATCATTCCAAATTCGGTTAGAGTAAAGTCCATTCCTTTTGCTCTATTTTCTTTGATTTCTCTTGGAGTAGGATTGTAGTCCTGGTCTCTTCCATCAAGAAACTGTTCAGCAGGAACCCAGCCTAAACCTTCTTTGTAAACTGTGTACGGAAAGTAAGATTCTCCTTCTATAGAATAGTTAGGCAAAGCACTATCATATGTATATGGAGTAGGTTGATCTATGACTCTCATTGCTTCTGTCCATTGCAAGCTAAACGAACTTTGTTGATTAAGTCTTCTTCTGTAATCAGAAAACACCTGTGCTTGCATCATATTATTATAATACTCTTTATTAGTTTGAGGTGTTTGTAGCCACTCAGCAAAAGTTTCTTGATATTCTTTCGCTGCTTCTTCATCCGAATAAGCCCATGATAAATCTCTATCATTATACATGGCGTAGCGCATAGCTTCATCTTTAGCTTCTTCTGTTTCCCATCCACCTGATACCATCTCTCTATACTTAGGGTCTTCTTTTAATAGCGTTTCTCTTATAGCCTCTAAATCTGAAAACTGCTTATCCCTAAGAAGTTGGTCTGGTACTGGTCTTCCTATAAATTGCGTTCCTTCCGCTAAACTACCATAAAACTGTTGCCATCCTTCTTCAAAAACAGGATAAGTAGGATCACCGCCTTTGCCATATAATTCTAAAAGTGTAGGTCTATCTTTATACATAGATCCTTTTCTAACTTCTGGCATAAAGGTTGTCATAGAATCTACTTTATCTTTTAAAGACTCAAAGCTTTTTGTCCGCAAAGCGGCTTCTTTCCTTTTCGTTAAATCTGCCATTACTTCTTCTGTTGAATGTGGCAAGAAAGACTGATTACTTAGCCAGCTATCGAATTTTCCTGAGCCTGGTTTTAATATAGGATTTTTATAATAGTTACCGTTCATCTTCACCACCTTCGCTTAGGCAATATATTTAACTGCTCAAGCACTTTTGTAATTGTGTTTGCTAGCAACTGTTCCCGATTCATAAGAGCAGGTTCAAACTCATTTATAGTTAAACGCTGGTCGTTTTTCCACTTAATCTCAGCTTGCCTTAATTCCCATTCAAAAGATTTTTGAAAACCTTTGGTTATGCTTTCTATATTACTTGCTAGTACACCATAACTAAGCTGTGCTGCTGCATCAAGATTAGTTAATGAGCCAAACGAAGGAGGTCTTTCAGTTACATTAGCTATTGTTAAGTCAGGTACATATGCCTGAGGAGGAGTAATCGGATTGGTTGTCATGAAAGTCTCCTTTTAAATTTATCCAGAAGTTGATTAGTTCTTTTTCTATAGTACCTAGTAGCATCTCCAGGTCTATGGAAACCACCTTCTTCCATTCTTTTTTGCATTATTTTATCTAAGCCATTCCAGAAAATACTTTCATCGTATTCCTTTGTTCCCATAAAATCTAGAATAATATCATCTTCAAATTCTTCTGATATACTATAGGTATTAAGTTTATCCCAAGATACTTGTATTGCTTCATTATGTTTTTCTTTAGCTTCTTTAACAGAACGATACATTAGCTCGTCTACTCTACGTTTAATGATTGGCTTGTCATCGTTAAGTAAAATAAACTCTTCGGTCAATGGTATATTGGGCATTCCTATAGCATATAGCGGAACCATCTTCCCTTCCTGTGGTACAACAAACCTGCCAGTATCAGGATCAATTTTAAGATCTTCCAAAGGATAACCAAGAGCACGACCTATTAAAGCATCATCAGTATGAACTTCTGCTGAATGCTCATGGCTTAAAGAACCCGACCATGTTGAGCAACCCCTATGTGTATCATCCTGACTAACTATTCTTGCATTACGTAAATTACTATCTGTACCTGAAGATTGTTGAGACATATACCAAGGTTCTATTTCTTTCCTTAACCAGTCAGGCCAAGATCGAATGTTATCTTGAATATGCGATTCTCGTTCTATATCATCAGTGAATGCATTAAGCTTGTCTTTAACTTCAGACATAAGAGCTTTCTTACCATCTTTACTAGGATGCAGTGTAGTATACTTATCCCAATAATACTCAGTATTGTTTGGAGTAAACTGCCAGTTTTTATTCTCGCTTAACCATGCTCTGAATTTTAGTTTACTATCCTTAATTTTATTAGTAGCTAAGAAATTTTCACTTCGATCAATCTCTCGTTGACCTAAAGTATCTTTAGCATCTATCTCAGGAGCCTTTGGAACACCTGATGCTAATTCTTTTAATGAATTATAGTCACTCATTAACCATCACCTCCTGCAGCATTTGTACCTGCTGTGCTATAATAGTCTAGCATTTCTTGATTAATACTTCCTTGTATACCTGCGCCTATAACTTGGCCTACTCCAGCCATAAGAGAAGAACGGAATACTTCAGAACCACTAGGAGTACCATCAACGCCGGGCATAAAGGGAATGTGTGCGTTAAAGTTATAGTCTCGTTGGTTTAGTTCTGCTTGTTGCTGCCTCTCTGAACTTAGTAAAGCATTTTCATAAGTCATTCTACTAGAAACAGCATGTTTATTTCTTTGTTCAATAGCTTGCCTAAGCAAAGCTTTTGCTGTACCGCTTTCAGGATTAATGTTTCTGCTATGTAAGGATGAAATTAAAGCGTCATTAGTAGCGTTAGACTGCCTAGAGAAATCTCCTACTTCATTCTCATAGTTATAACGAATATAAAAATCTCTTTCTGCTCTATTCTTATTAGCACTTTCAGCAATCTTTTTATTCATAAACCATTTATAGGCATTGCTCTTAGCTATCTCACGATTTTCGATTTGGTTTTGCCATCGTCGCTGGAACTCAGCTTCTTCAAACTGGATTCGCTGAGCTGCTGCTGCTGCTGATTGAGCTCTAGCATTAGCTATAGCACCTAAGCCGGCACTAATCATCATTCCCCAAGGTCCTGAGGCAAAGTTTGATGCCATGATATAACCTCCTTATTTCCAGCCACGATTATTACGTGGTGAGTTCCATTTATTTTTAAATTTATCAACAGGCTTATCATCTTTTCTTAAGATAACAGCTCCAGACAATTTCTTAGTCCATAGACCTGCTCGTCTATCATCATCCAGCCAAGTTTTGACTAAATCCTGTCTTCTCTTTTCTTGATTACGAGAAATAATTACATCTACATCGGTAGAAAGCATATCCTCCCAATGACTTACGGCTGCAGCTAAGCAATCAATCCTATCGTCTTTAGCTAAAGCTCCCTTTTGATCATGAATTCTGGTGATTTGCTTTTGATTTTCTTCTTGAGAGATAGCTTTCCTGTCTATCACAAGCCTATGCATTGTCATAACAGGTTCTAAAGAGTCTATAATCCTTGCCTCTTTACGACCAGTAACCCTATAATCCTCGATAGCCGTATGTCCGCACATATCTGACACGATAGGAGCAAGTAATTGACAGTACATAGCATCTCCAAAGTTACTTTCTACCCGTATCAAGCTAACGTTATACTGATGAGCTAGTCTGCCTATCTTTTTTAAGACACCCTTCTCATAGCCTCCAGGATAGCCTATAAGCTCATGGACAAAAACATAGCCATTAGCAAAGGAAGCTACGCAAACGCCTGTCTCGTCCTCTCCACGCCCTGAGGGGTCAACGTACATAACAGTTTGTAAGTACGGGATGTAAGTCTCTGCTATCCACATTGGTTCATGCACCAAATCGCCTGACAAACCGAAAGAAGGAACGCCTCTCATTGGCTTGCTGTTAGCCCAGATGATTTTCTCTGGACACATCTCAGGGTGAACATCGATTACAATAAGATCAGATAAGCGAAGAGGGTATTTCTCAAAGTCTGCGAGGGAAGTATCCAGTTTATAGTGCAGTGCAAATAACTTAGGTCCAATCTTTGCCATTCTTTCCAGAAGAATATCTTTCGGGAAACGCTCTGGCTGTGTAGGATCTCCTTCTTGGAGCCCTGACTGCAGTATCCATTCATTTACATTCTCCACTTCTACAGGATTATTCGGATCTGGCATAACTGCAGGGAACTTAGTAACAGGATAGCCACTAGATAGTTGATTATATATACTATCTTTAATCTGAGGAGTACCTAGAAAGATAACTCTTCCACCTACGTTTCTAATCTGTTCGAATTCTGAAACCTTATTCAGTAGTTTTTCTCTAGCATTTGCTGTTTCACAGTTACCTTCGATCTCAATATCATCCCCGATTACATAGTCAGCGTGACTACCTGTAATCTGGGAGCTAATACCCCTAGCAAAGCAAGATTTATCCTGACCAATTTTAGTACGGGCTTCTACATTAAAAGCAAAAGCATTATCCGTAGTGTGATCACCAGGTCTAAGATGCTCGCAGTAAGGAACTAAGTCTAAGATCTTACGTGTCATAGAGATAAACTCAGTAGCCTTATTACCAGTTGCAGACACAACCATAATAGTAGTGTTGGGATCTTTGAGAAGAAACCATGAAGCTAAGCAAGCAGTAATAACAGACTTACCAAAGCCACGTCCTGCTTGTAGTTGCATATCTTTAGCACCGTGTTGTAAAGCTTCTGCCATAGCATACTGAGCACCCGTAGGTTCTCCTAATCCTAAGTATTTGAAGCATGCCCATAGGTGATTACGAAAATCCTCGAGCATTTCTTTGGGTACTTCCAATTATCTTCTCCTTCTAACTGGAGTAAAGGCTAGTAATCCTACAATAGCTAAAGTACTAGGAGCAGGAGTTATACCATAGTATCCAGGGTGATTTATACTATTATTATTATCTTTATAAGAAACATTATCTATAGTTGTTTTGATAGTATTGACTGAATCGATCCAATCGGCGATAGATTCAACAGTTTCTTTACCAACTATAGTACCCATTATACACGCAATTACCGTAAGTGTCAAGAGCTTTCTCTCTAATTCTTTAATTTTTCTTTCTTTCTGCTTATTTTTATCTTCGCATTTTTTTAGTTTACTAAAGTTTTCTTTCTTATGGCAGTCGCATGTGCAGTTCATAGTTAATAGCTTTTCTTTTTCTTAGGTTTCTTTGCGGCAGTTTTCTTTTTAGTTCTAGCACCAGGGACAGTATTAACCCTAGCACCAGGTTTGCTAGTTCTTGTACCTCGTTGTACTCTGCCTTTTGATTTTCCGTATGCCATATTAATAGCCTTTCTTGCTAGGTTTAGCTGAAGCTTGTTTCTTACTACCACCACGAACTGAGAAATCATTAGACGGATTAGCGTACATTTCTCCCATTCGATGTGAATTATATTTCTGTACATATGTACCATAAGGGTTTTGTACCCCAGGTGCTGTTGTTTTTACTGTTGAGTGTGGCATTAGCTTGCCTCCTTTTTAAATGGTAAACTATCTGTTAACTTATCCTCAAGAAAATCTAAAGTATCTTGAGGTATAGAGTCTAGTAATTCCTTATTATCTGTGAGCACACCTCTTACCACTTGGTATAATCCTGGTGTGCATTTGTCTACATCATTTAAGTCCATGATCAGGTTGTCGATTAGTAATTGATGTAGCTTGTTTATCTTTTTATTCATGTTTTATCTCGCTTTTATTTAAGATGTGTAACCAACACCGTCATGAAAATTGGCAGACATTATATTTTGGTCTGAAGTAGTATCCTCTAAGTGCCATCTCCAATCAGGGACACAGAACTCACAGAACCAAAGGCTATTATCATGCATTTGCGAATATTGCCAACCAGCCTTAGTGCTATCGCCTTTTATATTATATGTTTTAATACCGCAGCTAAACCCTCGTATATTATTTAGGCTAATTCGATTATAGGAATGGTAAACAGGTGTTCTTCTACCAAGGATCAGACCATACCTAGTAGCATGAGTATAGTTTGTTGCGCTTGTCATTCTTATAATATTTTTACTCCACGAGCAATCTGCAAACCATATACCATAAGCTGAAGTATTATCTTCAGTTACATCATAGTCAATACCTCTAGGTTGATTAATCCAAGTATCATCCGTATCGTGTTCCATAAACTTCTCAAATATATTTATAACATGGATATTATTCTCGTCGCATTTACTTCCATATAATACTTGGTTATTAAATAACTTACTAGTTGCATCCTGTGATCTTACTATCATACCCCAATGAGATTCAATATTATTACGACATATGTCTATAACATGGTTTACTCTATCTGTACTGTCATCAGCGTTTGCGTGTACAGTTACATACAAGCCATACCTTTGGGATTTCATATGATTATCATTAATCTTAAACTTTCCGCATAAGAATGGATAATCGTTACTTCTCTGCCCAACTCTTAAATCAATTGCTGTATGCCATGCGGGAATCTGGTTCCTTTGGTGATCTACATTATAATCACTGGTTACTGTAAAGCCTGATGGATTGCCATAATAGCCTGTAGCAGAATATGTACTTGAGGTCATATCCCCTACTGCTATACAATCTAACATATCATTATTAGATATATCACATTTATGCCATATTACGCCATCACCGGCAGCACCAATAGCTTTAGCTTCCATGTTTGAAGCAGAAGAAGAAGTTGAACCCTTATCTCTTCTGAATGTAATTATACTTTGATGATAAGGTGTAGAATAGATTTTATTATTTGTTACAGTAAATCCACCAATAACTACAGTATCGTAAAGATAGATACCAGCACTATAAGCGCTTATGCTGCAATCAGTTACAGTTATATCTTTGTTACTAAGCAAGTTACTTGAGCTTTTAATTTTAATTGCTTGCGAACAATTTTCAAACTTACAGTTTTTAATTGTAACGTTATCACATGCATCAATAACAATAGCACCTTCAGTAGTAGTTAGAGAATCAGTTATTGCGTGGCAGTTTTTAAAGGTACAATTTTCTATAAGAACATTACTGCACCTTAATAGCTGTAACCCATATTCATTAAAGCCATCGAATACACAGTTTCTAAGTACTAAATCATGAGTATCTTCTAGTGATATACCAGACTGATGGCTAATAAATAAAGTGCTTGTTGTACCACCCATAGTTCCGCCTGTAGCTCCCCATTGCGATGAGTTACCTAGTGTGAAAGTAATTGTATTTGTGGAGACACCTGTAATAGTTTGTAGTTGATTTAAAGAACCACTATAATTATTAATACCTATTGCTCCATTAGTATGTACATCTCTTAAAGAAAACTTACCACTAATTGCCATGCCGTGGCTAGCAGGAAATGCAAGAGTTCCTGTAGTACTAGAAGCCTTAGTAATGGGGTTATCCTGAAGTTCAATCTTTTGGGAAAGCTTATCGCTAAACTTCATGTTCTCAAGTAGAATATCTTTCCTCTGATTTACTCCGTTAGTTCCTCCACCGTATCGTGTAAGGGTTGAGCTTGTATCCACTGAAATTACAATAGGTTCTGAAAATGTTAGTACGTCATCTGTTGAATTAATATCAACAATTTCTAAGATTTGAGAACCGTGAAACCTAGTACCGCCAACATAATTCAAAGCTGTAGTTGCTGAGTCTGTATTACCTGCGGCTAATACTACACGATCACCGACTGCATAGCCAGATACACTAGCTACTTCCAGTACATGTCGCCCAGGTATTCTTGCATGAGCAGCTGTTGTAGCTAAAGTAGTTCTTGACGATGTGGCTGAAGTTATCATTGTTGCTGAAGCAGTATCGCCTAAATCAAACTCTAAGTGACCATTTTGAATAGTAATTTCTTGCTTCCATGGTACTTCAATTGCTGTAACTGCAGTACCTGATCCACACCTATGTCTTCGTCCACGCATTTCTAATACACGTAGAGTAGAAGCACCAGGCGATCCCGTGTGTCCTAAGTTTGAGTCATTAAATGCCGTGTTTACGTTAGAGGATTCGTTAGCCGATCCATCGCCAGTACCACCGCAGACTACAACTGTAGGTGATTGGCTAGATAAAGCCGTTGGTTCCCATGAGTCGCCGTCCCAGATCAGTGCTTTACCATTGTCACCAGATCCTGAGGCTGCTGCACCTACGTCAGATAGGGCAGCTAAGCTACTGCCTGTAGTAATAACCTTTTCTCCTGCACCAAATGTATTTTCTAATGCAATTGGTTCCCAAGAATCTCCATCATAATACACCATATCATTAGCTGCGGGAGTAGAGTCATTAACGTAAACATCGGGTATCTTATCGAATGTTAGATTATCGGAAGATGCTCCAGTATGTGTACGTACCCATGCTGTAGTAGCAAGCTTAGTTGAACTGTCTGTGTTAGCTTGAGTAGTTGCTGCTTGATCGGCATGTAAAGCCGTACTGCCATCTGTTTTAATGTAAGAATTAGTATCTACAATCTGCCAAGCACTTCCGCTCCATCGAATTGTATCGTATTGTGTAATCGTCCCTAAAGATCCCCAACTTGAATCAGCTGAGTTGCTACCTGCCTTTGTGTTAACTACCGTATCGCCTGTAACCTTAGATGCAGATCCGTAGATACTATTGTAGAAGGTAGCATCATCTACCATATTACCAGCACCTTTATAAGCAACACCAGTACCTAGTGTATTAATAGAGTCTTGTAAGGCTTTACCAGCACTTGCTGATAAAGCTTTGGTAGTAGAGGAAGTTGTCGTGTTAGTAACCACGTCTACAAAGATATTACCACTAGAGAAAGCAAGACTATCTCCTGATATATCTATAGCAATAGGACTGCTGCCTGAACCATTTCCAGTTAAGCCATCACCTACACTAGCCGTTGCTCCTAGATAATCTGAAGCAATTTCTCCGCTAGCATTAAGAGGACAAATACCATTAGGTTGTCCTACGGCAGGGTTAAAGTTGTGTAAGTTTTGAACCATTTGCATAAGTTCTTGAGAGATAAATAAAAGTTGTTCAGTAGCTTGGTTTAAGTTAGCCGCAGTTATCTTAGAACCTGTTGTCCATTGTACAAACTTAGATAGATTGTAAGTCTTTCTCATAACATAGATTGTGTCGCCTGATGCAATAACAGGCAAACTAATATCAGCCGTTCTCCCACTCATAGCCGTAGTCCACGTGTAGTCTGTAGCTGTAGTTGAGAAGGTTATAACACCTTCTGAAATACTGTACATTGTACTGCCGCTATCACTACTGTTAGGAAGAGTCCAAGCAGACCATGCCTCGTCAGCCGTGATTGGCGAGGATGAATGCGTGTAGTCAGAGTCGCTAATAGTACTAGCATCGAATTTCCGAACGACTATTAGTTCGTCTTGATCTGCTAAAGTTGCACTTAATTCTTTTGTGGAATCTAATAGAGTGCTAACATCTACTGTATAAGCACCATCAGATCCTCCAGTAATGATTTCACTACCTGTCTTTTTTATATAGGTAGTCTTATCTGTATGATTGTCATATGCCACGGCTTGTCTCCTATGTTGTTAAGAAATGCGGAAGTCGTTTAAACTTTCCAGTTATTTCGATGTTAGTAATATTCATTGGGTACGGGTAGTTAGAAGAGATGGAAATATCTATATCATCTGTAAATCCCATAATAGGGAATTTAAATACACCATCAGTATCGTTTACACTAGAGTCCCCAGCAGTCGAATAAGAAGAACCTACAGTTGAAGGTTCAAACGTAAAGGTTTTAGTATCTCTATTTTTTCTAGTTACATTTATAGTATAAATCCCAGTCTTATGATGACGGGCTATACCATATCTAAGATTCAGAGTGCCAGGTATTACATTATTCTCTTGTTCTCTAACAAAAATATCAGATAAAGAAACTCTAGCATTATATTTAGTACCTACTATAGCAGATACAATACCGGAGTAATTACCTGAAGAAGTAAGAATACCATCCTCTGTTGTAATATCTATAATTATTCCTTCCATCGCATCCGGCGAAGTAATAATAGCTTGATCTATGCCGGCAGCTTTAATATTAGCATCTACAGTAAAGGTAGATTTGTTTGTGCTAGCGTCATATGTAGCAGAGATGCCAGTAGTAATTCTATTATCTAGTCGCTTAGTATTTATATCGTCAGGAATTAGAGAAATCTTTTGCAGTTGTAATATCTTTCCTCTGTCTTCGGTCTCATCCGTCTCTTTAACTATATATAAATCATCCTCTACAGCTTTAAGTGAATGAACATTTCCGTTTAAGGTAAATTTAAATAAAGCATTTTGTACAATCTGTTCTCCAGCAATTTGATTCCTGTAACAGAAAACTGTATTCCCTGGTTCATTACCGGCAATAACAAAGATACTATTGTGAGCAGAAGATACGGTCACAGCCCTATATGTTTCAGGTAAATAATCTGGAGCATGTCTAGATAATTCAAAAGCTTGTTGATTAGTTGTACTAGTACCAGCACCGAAGTAAATATACAAACGCTTCTTAGAAAAGAAGAATAGGTTATTGTTCATTGTAATGGGTTCGATGTCAACTGTCATTGGGAAGAAAGAAGTTGGAGCAATCTCAGCTGTCAAAGGAGAGATTTGATTTTCAGATCCTAGCAATTCATACTGAGTATCTCCTGAAGTTCCTAAGAATAAGAAATCCTTAAAGGGCTGTAGGAAAGTAATAGGTGTATAAACATTTGAAGATACGTTTAAATCAATAGGATCTACAGTAGTTATATTCGCAGGGTCCTTGATAAATAGATCATCAAACTTTCCTAGCCTAGAAGAAACTAGTGTATCATCTGTTGCTAAGAACAATCTATCTCTATAAAATGAAATAGCTTTAATCTCTTTCTGTTGTGCATTCCCATCTTTATCCTGAAAGAAGGAAGGTCCAGGATTTGTTCTTTTAGTTCCTGATTTTCTTGGTTCCCAATCTACTAAGCGAATAGACCAGTGATCGTTTTCTGAATCTAGGAATAACTGAACAGGCATTCTTTCTTGATCAATAAGATTCATTTCATCTGGAGTCCGTAAGTGTTCTATGTAGGGCTTCTCTTCAGTATTAATAGTCCTATACCATCCAGGAGGACTGCTTAAATATGTTTGACTTAAGTATACTATTTTCCCCCTACCAAGAGCATCTCCCGAAGAAGGATACAATTCCCTTAAAGCAGAAGAAACCTTCGCATCCCCATTCCAAGCAGTCACATCTGTAGCATCTGGAGGGAATTTATAATCAGAAAATTTAGATATTGCTTGACCTAAATACAACTTAGTTGCATCAGGATAAACGTAATCATCAACAGGTATATACTTTGAATATCTATTCGATGTTTGTCCATCTATTGTTTCAGTATCTCGTTCCCAAAAACTTGCAGCTGTTGAAGGGGCATCGTTATTCCCAGAGCCACTAGCATTAGTAGGACCAGGCAAGACATTAGCTGCTAATGATTGTTTAACTTTCCAAATACCATACCTAGTAGAATCATTAGGATCAGCATCGGTTGTGTCTATAGCAGTCTGTCCCCATACGTAGTCAGAATTACCAGACCATATTTCCGCTTTATTCTCAGGGTCTACGGTTATAGCTGTTTGATAAACTATTTTTCTACCTTTAAGATCTAAAGCTGATGGATCTGTTGCATCTTTCTTTTCTCCGTTACGACCAAACATTAGATCATCAGTTCCATCAGAGGTAAATCCTGCTTTAACTTCAGTATTTAAAATTAATAATGAAGTTCCTACGGATACAGCCCTTAATGTTGTGCGGCTATTACCGCCGAACATAATATAGTTTTTTACATTTTCAGGTATGTTTGGATCAACAGTTTGATGTTCCACAATACCGTTCACAGTATCTATTTTATATACCTTTAAAAAATCTTCACCGCCAGTTTTATCTATAGCTATTAAATATCTTTGGGTATCTCCAATAAAAAACCAATTAAACCAAATATCCTTTTCGTCCACATAAGTGAACCCTAGATCTAGACCACCCCCTTCTAATGCATAGAAACCATTACGTTTATCTATTGACCTTTCTGTTGTACAGAACATATTATCCATATCTTGTACTTCCGAAGGTAATCGTTTGGTAGGAGCATTCCTCCCAACGCCTCCGGATAAAGTATTGATTGGAATTTTAACTGGAAAGTAAGACCCTCCCTTGCGTTTAGCCATTAGTTGTTCTCCAGAACTTTAGAACTGTTGCGTCATGTAAAGGACCCCTTCTGCTTAAAGCATCAGTAAGCTTAGGTGTAGCAGCGTCAAAGATAGTTCGTCGTCTATCATCCCAATCAGCCCCTTTACCTTTAGCCATGTACAATCCTTCTAAACTTCCTAGATAGGAATCAGTATCAGCATCTCCTTGAGTAACAAATTGATACTGTCTAGCTGCAGAAGAAAGGATAGCCCGTTGTACAGGAGTATCCATATTCTCCCAAGCAATAGTTACAATTAACTCGACCCTAAATTCTACATCTTTATCCCACTGATCTGTTTGGTCAGTAACATTCCAAAGATGTTTACTGGTTTCGCCTTTTGCAACACCAAGTATTCGGTAATTATCATCATTATTGTGATGGGAAATTAGCTCAGCAGAGATACAATCATTAGGTAGACTGATTCTACCCTTAGAAGTAAGCGTATACTTCTTAAGATATCTATTGCTAGCTAGTCCCCGCATTTGGAAATCTCTTATGAATTGGTCTAAACAAAATTCCGCAGTCTCTGTATCAAGACCACTATTATTATCTAGGTCTGATACCATAGATTCTCCTGCCAATAGCAGCATATGGTTAACTGCATCTAGTTTAGATATAATACCCATAAGATTCTCCTTTAAAAAACCCCTTGCCTCCCGAAAGAGACAAGGGGTGCGTGTATGAATAGAGTAACGAAAGCTACACTATAGTAAGTTACGCTTGTGCGTAGCCATCAGCAGCCATATGAGCAGCTGTAGCCATTTCAGCACGAGTGTCCCAATCCGAATGTGAAATATCCTTGGATGTAATCAAGGCAGCACATTCTGGACGTAGAACGCCAGTACCACTCATCATTGAAGCGACTGTGAATGATGTGTTACGACGGATGTCATCAACAGTATCAACTTTCAGTCCTTGCAAACGAATGCCTGCAATTGCTTCTGGTGTAAACATAACGGCACGGATACCACGAGTTGTATCTGCAGTGTCAGTATCACCTAGCTTGAAGTCAAGACAGTACTTATCTTCACCAAGTGTACGAGGACTACCGTCACCGTATGTATCGCCAAGGTTATCAGCACCGTGGTTAGTCTTAATGATTGTACAACCCATGTACTCGAGAGTATCATGTAGTTGTCCATAAGCATTAGTCAATGGACCACCAAGACCGTTTGCAACACCACCAAAGTAAGGTTGCATACCACCGTCGTCAAAGTCTGTAGCAAGACGAGCGACACCAAGAGCACGAATATCCATGAAGCACTGTGGGCTTACAGCCATGTACAGTTTATCGTATGGGATATTGTTTTCTTGTAGGAATACAATATACTTTTCTACTTGCTCAAGTGCAGTAAGAGCACCAAGAGCACGGTTAGCGGCAGTTGCACTAGCATTGCCCCAGCTTAGAAGACCGTCACCATCACTATCGCCTGCACCATAAAGTGCAGAATTAAGATCTAGAGATGGACGAGGATCGCTAGAAATTTGGGAAGTCATAGCAGCACGACAAAGATAAGAATAAAGTTGCTTATCCCGTGTGTTTGCAAGAGTCATCGCAGCTTGACGTGCGAGCTCGTTTCTGAATTCCCATTGTGTTAACATCAAGTCAACGTTGTCAATTTCGAAGTGAGCAGCCATTGGTCGCTTGTCCAACTTGAGTTGGAATGTAGTAGCTGTTGAAGCCATACCGCCGACCAATTCTTCACCAGCATCCCAAGCAGGATTCAAGTCTACTGTTCCAGTGATTGGAATTTCAACTGTTGTACCGCTAGGAATTACTCGTGTGGTTGTTAAACCTTCGAAAACATTATATTCGTCATAAGCGTGGATTACCTCGCCAGACCAGATAGGAAGCCACAGCTTACCACCTGTTGTATTTGAGCCACTTGTTGCAGTTGTCACATCTGTTCGATATGGTAAATGCCCATGGGCTAGATCACCGACTGTTGCCATGTGAATCTCCTTTTTAAATTAAAGTAAAACTATTATTGCGGATTACTTCTAATTCTACGTCCGGATTATTCCTAAGGAGTCTTTTGTAGCTGGGATATAATAAGTCACAAAGTACTCGGTCCTCATTTCAAGGGCAAATATTTATAGTTAACTATATTCCTACGTTGGGTTTCCGCCTTTCCCTATTGTGGCAGAGTATTCCAATCCGTTTGGCTCATCTTTTGCTGAACCATGTCTCTATAGACTGGATCATAAGTGAACTTGGGATCGTTTCTTTCTGCCTTAAATTCTCTGTGATTCTTATAAGGTGTAATACCAGACTCGCTGGCTGCAACTTGTGTAAGATTGGGAGTTGGATCCGGTTCCCTAGCCTTCTGGCTTTTTACACTCTCGCTATACATTGCCTCTAAGCCTCTTAGAGTTATTTCATATGATGAAGATGCAAGACCCATATTAACTTCTTGCATATCTTGAGGTGATAAGTTATTGGAAGCCCACTTGAAGATATTATCAAGGTTCTGTTCTCCGCCAACAACGGAAGCGGCTTTACCATAACTTTCTCGTAGTCTGGATTTCTGTGCTTCGATATAATCATTTAACATTCTATCTGAAAATCCAGTCCTAGTTTTGATTTCGTTTTTAGTTTGTTCTGAGAATCCTCCATTAACCGCAAACTCTGCAGACCAAGCATCATAAGTGCTTTCATCTACGCCCATTGTAGTAGAATCATTTATTTGTTCTACTGGCTTTTGAGGCTCAGGAATCCTTAGCTCATTAGTCAGGGGAGGTGAAGCAGGTGTCTCCTCAACAACAGGAGGAGCAGCAGTTGCCATCTGTTCTTTTAGCTCAGAAATTTCTTGCCTAGATTGCGTGTAGTTTTTTTGAGCTTCTTTTAAACTATCGAACCAAGCACCAGCATCCTTAAAGTTTTCTGGAACTGTCTCATCGCTTGTATTAATATGAGTTTCAAATGCTTGTCTCTCGTGTTCGTGTTGTATTTGTTCCGGTGTTTTTTGATGTTCTGTTTCTAACGCAGTTGTTCCTTGAACACCTTCTATTTTTTCGTTTTCAATATTTGACATTATATCTCCTTATGATAATTCTGCACCCCAGAGTCAAAAGAGTTTAAGTAGGAGACTTACGCCCCCTGAAATTATAATAGCAACACTTGCAGCCCATGTAGCTGCTTTAGTTTGCAATACAGTTATATTCTTTTCTAAATTCTGCAATCGTTTATCGACCAAATCTAATCTTAGATTAGCTCTCTCAAGCTCATTAATAACAAGTCGTTTGTATTCTTGCCAGCCGTTTGTACCCCCGTCGTGTGTTTCCCATGGATCTTGTGGTGACATAGTGTTCCCCTTTCTATTTCTGTAGACCTACAATGTCTTCTGCATATTTCCCACTGTTTCTTATATACTGTGGACTTTCAGGTATAACAGTTCCAATCTTAGGATATTCAATTGAATAAGTATCAGCATCATTAGGATCTGAACATGTTACTATCTTACCTCTTCGATCATTAAAGTATCTATCTTGAAGATTAGCCACAACAGCAGCTCGTTCAGCTGTACTTAGTGAGGTTTCCCAAAGAATAAATTCAGCTATATCTCCGTGTACTCCTTGTACATAACTAGTACCATTATGCATAGCCCCTATAACTAGATTATCATCGTTATCAGAATCGAGGTCTGCACTATTAGAAACAGAAGAACCGTCAGTAGCCCCATCTCTCCATAGTTGTACATTATTTGAGCTATCTCTAGACACTCCTAATATATACCAAGTACCGTAAGACGCAACAGTAGCTGATATAGGATCGCTACCTGATATAGAAAAAATAATCTTTCCTCCATTACTTGCAGCAGCGTTTCTTCTTAACCAGCCCCAGTTGCTAGCACCTTTATCTCTTGTTGCTATGTGTTGCCATAGGTTTCCATTATCTTCAAACCTAACAACAACCATCATTTCAAATTCACCAGTGCCTATATTAAAAGCAGCGTTATCATTTACTGTTACATGAGAACTAGCGGCAGTCCAGTGTCCGTAATCTACAAAATTAGTTGTCGAATCTCCTGTTATTTTATTAACTCCCGCAGTAGAAGATGCTGCTGGTTTAGCGGAGGTTCCGTGAGAATCTGCTCCAATTATAGGAGTAGTTCCTCTTGCATCATTAAATCTAAACCATACACTAGGATTATAAAAGTCACCATCATCATGATCATCAGTATAGTTTCCATTGCCTATATAGTAAGCATCAGGTCTAGGATCTAAAGCATTAGTATCATGGGGTGTAATAGAAAATGCTTTAGTATATTTTTTCATGACACGTATCTTCCACTATCTAATACTACCATATCAGTAGCAGTTGTACTAGTTGATTTGACTAGCTTTAAACCAAAGGGATATACAGTACCTGCAATTAGGTTCTTAAAAAGGACAGCATCTGAATCACCTTGGAATACTAGGTTAGCATTACCTGCTACACCTACATACAATGCGTCCCATTGCGATCCACTAAAGCCTGTAAGTTCAGTAGTATCGTGAGCAGTAACAGCTTTAGCTTTAGTATATTTTTTATACATCTATTCCTCCTTATTTATACGCAAAGAAAAACTTCATTTGCCCTGTAGTTCCCATGCTTAGAGAAGTAATAGTAGCTTTACCTGTTGTTAAACCACCGTTAACCCTCATGCGCATATAAGGTGCATAGATATCAGTTAAGTCTACTAGGAATGTCCTAACACCAGCTACATCAGGAGTAATATCGGTAGACATATCTACTGCTGTTGCCCAATCTGTACCATTATGTGATACTTCCCAAATTAAATGAGCAGCTACGTTGGAATATTGATTACTACTATCTATTTCACAACCAGCTACAATCTTTTTATTTTCAACTGCATCAGTATTTGTTGCAATACTAACGCTAACGATTTCATCTGTAGCACCAGCTAATGCTGAGGTATTAGGGGTAGTTTTAACAGTATACCCATTAACTGTTGCTGAAGCAAACGCATCTGATGTTCTTGTAGCCATTTGTTATGCCCCTCCTTGTAATTGTGACATGACTTGTTGTAGACCCTGACCACCCGTAGCTTCTAAATCTTGAAGAGCAGCCTGCGTGGAAGCTTGAGCTACAGCTTGGTTAGCTGCGAGCTGGCTTTGTGCATTACCTTCAATACTAGCTTGAGCCTGAGCCAATTCTAATTGTTCTTGTTTAACATCTTCTTCACTCTTAATCCATTTATTAGCAGTGAATCCTAGTGAAGTAATCAATGCTTTACCATATTCATCCCATCTAAACATAGCTGCGGCTTCTTGAGGTAGGTTACGAACCATCTCACCCATTTGCATGAGTTTTTGAAGATCACTATCTCTACTTAAAGCCTGAAGACCTGTGACGATTTCTATATCTAATAGACCTTCTTTAGTAAACATTTTACTAAGTCGTTCATCAATCTCTCCATTGCTAGTCATTAAGAATACAGTTCGTTTTACAATAGGAACCATTAAATCTCTAGCAATAGCAGAGAATGCCCCACCAAGAACATGTTCTAGTTCTTGACCGATCATTCTAACAGCCGTAGCTGTAACTCGTTCGCCTCTAGGTATAGATGCCGAGTCTAATAGGAAAGCTTTACCAATTTCGTTTCGTAGTATTTCCACACCAGCTTGTGTAGCTTGTATCTGTGGATTCATAGTTGTTGCTGGAGAAATTGTATGGACTTCGTTAGGTCGTGAAGCAACAAAACCTCCGCTATGTGTGCCTGCCATATCATCTATTTCAGTAATACCAGTAGGATCAACGCCTACCCAGAAGATTGAAGCTGCGGAGATGCCGCTAATTAAACCTTCAGTAAAACCTTCAAGTGCTTTGATATCACCTATGACATCTTCACAATGACTACGACCATAGTTTTCTCCAGGAATACCAGACCATTTTAACATTACAAAAGGTGGGATAACATATTCGCCACCACCTAGGCTTGCTCCGTCTTCGTCTTGCTTTTCTACTTTCCACATATTATCTTTCTTATAGATACGATTATAGATTGTTCGATAACCTTTTTTGTTTTCCATATCTAGAGAGGAAGTCATTAAAGCACCGTCATCGTGCATGGCTCCGGATATACTTTCATATTCTATAAAAATAATTTCTTCTACATCACCATAAACATCTCGTCTACAAACGAAACGATCTAGTCTAATGATTCGAAAGTTCATATCATCTTCCATCATAATCATTACATCACCAACAATAATCAAATGTTGTAACGCTTGATAAATACTTTCCCTTAAGTTTCCTCCAGATAATTTATTATATACTTGATAGCTTAGTTCTTCCAAGTATCTATTGATATCTATATCAGGATCAACGCCTGAGGATAATTCAAATTTAAAGAAAGGCATATCGTTTAAAGGAAGTAATGCCGATAGCATTCTACTAGCCATTGCAGTCACTCCTCGAGCAGCAACTGAGCTGTAAGGTTGAGGCAATTGCATCTGTTCTGTCCATCCATCTGGTGGAAGTATTGAAGGTATTGTTAAAGACGAGCAGTATCTAGCTCGTTCTAGCTTGTTAAGCCTAAGGCTATCTAGAACCTTATACCTTTCTTTAAGATTAACCATTTAAATCCTCCTTACGTAGGGTAGTCTTCTTGTTGGTCTGCTTCTTCGGTGCCACTATCTACAAAACCAGTGCCCATACTTAATGCAGACCACATATTTTGAGCAGCAGATTCATCTTCATCTACAACTTCAGTTAAATCTTGAGCAATATCTGCACCTTCTCGTTCTAGTCTTTCAATTTCAGCTAAACGATCTGCTTCTGCTTGCTCTTCCATTTGTCGCTGGGCTCGTTCCCTAGCCTGACGTTGTCTTTCTTGTTCATCTAGCAAGCGTCTTTGACCTGCTTCACGTTCTCTAGCCATAGCGTCTTCATCTTCCAGTAATTGTTGACGTTGAGCATAAGTCATCCCGCCCTCAACTTTAGGAGAACCTCCTAAATTCCTGTAAATATTTCTCATGCTGGTCTCCTTTCAGCCATTGATGCTAGCTTAGCAGCTCGTCTAGAACGTCTTCCTGCAGGGGCTTCTCTGACTGCTTCAGCAGTATCAGCAACATCTCCTGTTCCTGCAACCTCACCAGCTGCTGCGATTGCTTGTTGTTCTCTTACTTCTAGTTCTTCTTGTAAACCTTTAGCTCTTAATCTCGCTTCGGTTTTTTCATTTTCAAGACGGATTCGTTCAATCTCAGCTTCGTTTTCTCTACGCTCTCTATCAAACCTGCGCCTGTTACCGACTCGTGTTTGCCAGAATTCTAATTTTCTTCGTAAATCACCCGTAGAGACACGGCTTCTGCCTCGACCTTTAATTTCTTTAAACTCTTTTTCGGTTAAAGAACTTCTCCAGTCTGCCCATTCTTGGTTCCAAGTATCAGCCCGACCCATCACGTTGCTGTTGTAAGGATTAGGATTAAAATTTTTATTTTTAGCTCTATTTTTAGGATCAAATCTAGCTGCATATCTATAGTGCCATTCAGTAGCAAGAAGTTTATATCTATCTCGTTCTTCTTGTGTATAATCTTCTTCAGGGTCTAGCTCTCCGATATAGACATCTTCCATTCGTCCTCTTGCTTGTTTAGTTAACCACTTATCTCTTTGGCCACCTCTCCAGCGAGAGTCTTTTTCTATAATTTTTTTATACTTCCTACTAGTACCAGTTTGTTTCCATTTGGAACCAGTCCATTCCCAATCTGGTTCTGATCCACCTCGTAATTTTGTAGGCACATAATACGAACTGCTTTCATCATGCTGGTATCGTTGATTTCGATGAAGATAATAGCTTTTATAGCTTTCCCAAGGTACATAATACCTTTGCCTATTACCTTCGTACCAAGAAAAGCTATCCATTTGTTCAGCCATTTCGTTTGCCCTCCTTCTGAAGTTTGATTATGTGTTCTATAGTATCAATAACAGAGCGTTGCCCTGCTCGATAAATTATATCATTTAAAAAAGAATCTCGATCAGATTCACTTGTCCATTCTATTGGTGGATACTTTTTTCTTAGAAACTTTACTAGACTTTCGTCCAGTAGAGCTAGGTTTTTCAGTTCCATTAGATTTATTTCCTTCCAATTCAGCAAGCCTTTTATCGAAATCTCTAAATAACATTGCGTATTCACCGGGTGCAATTTTTGCAACAGCTCGCAACTTACGGTAAATCGTTTCTAAATTGTGCATCATGATATTAGTTCTCCACTAAGTCTACGACTTCACATGCTCCACCTGCACACGCTAATGTCTTGGTTGTTTCTACTCCTTCTCCGTTTTCATAATCCTCTAGCTTAGACCAATCTAAACTATCAGGCATTTGAGAAAGAAGTTCTTTATATATTTCTGAAGTTATTTCTTCAAACGGAGCTTGTTCATATACATTATCATCGAGAGGTAAGAAGGAGATACCAGATACCCAATTCCAATTAGACCAAACCCACTGACCAATTTCTTGAATCGAATCATCTGTATATGATACAGTAATACTTGGCTTATGATCGCACCAAAACTTTTGGTAAGCAAGCCAAAGATCTAAGTGATCAATAGGATTTAAATCTTTCTGAGTAACCGATCCTTCTGGTGCTTTCATAGGAAAGCTAAATACAACTGTAGATTCAGGACGAACAACACACTTTTCATAAGGCATATTATTGTCCATCATAAACTGACAGATAGGATCTTTAGTGTCTACTCTTACTCTTCGAATATAATATGGACTATACCTTGGATGCATTCCCGATGATGTTCCTGCTACACAAGATGTAGTTCCGCTTGGTTTACAACATGTAATTGACTTACTTGGCTCAATGTTTAATATCTTTGCCCACTCTTGGTTTGTTACATGAGCAATGTTCTTTAGCCAAAGCAATAGCTTTTCTAATTGATCGCCACAAGTAGACATGATTTTATTGTCAAAGATTCCTGTAAAAGAAACTCCAAGTAATCTTTCTTCTTTACAATTATTTTCCCAGTCTTGGTCTAGATAATTAAAATCAGTACATGCTGATTGAATTGTTCCTAAGATTGTGGCATCAATAACTTTTAATCTGATATCTTCAAACGTATCATAAGGTTTAATAACAACTTCTGTTAAATTACAGAACTGTTTAGGTCTAAGTATGATTTCGCTGCAAGGATTTGTGCCTAGTTTAAAGTCTCTAACATCTCTTCCAGCACGTTCAGCTAGCATGTTTAAAGATTCACGGTTACATATCCCTCTTTCTCCAGACTTAGAGTTATACATAGTTAACCATTCAGACAAGAACTCACCCATAGAAGGCTTCTTGTCGTAGACTGCAGAGTTATTAGATAAACTTCTGTGTCCACTAGCTTCCCACCAAGCACCTGATTTAGCCATAGCCATTTCGTTATCATGTAAATCGGATAGAGAAATCAAAGCACTTCGTCGCACAGCTCCAGCGATTACAATTTCACCAGTAAGACATACTATATCATGTACCTCGATAGGCTTAAGCTTCCTCCCTTTAGCCTTATTAAATACACTAACAACGTATTTAAATAGTCTTTCTAAAGGCTCAGGTCCACTTGCTCTTCCTCCGAATGTCTTTAATCTAGCACCAGCTGGTCTAACAGAACTGGTATCCCATGTGGGATGTATCCCTGAGTATAAATCATTTAATAAAAGACGGAAAGAATCAGCCCACCCCATTCTAGAGTCAGGAACTTTGATTACTTTATCTTCTACTCGATCAATTTTGTCAGGTATACTAGGTAATTTATCGGTATGATACTGTTCACAGGAGAAGCCAACGCCTGTACCGCAGCATAGTATATACATGATATCGCTAAAGGATCTTATCTGCTCTAAAGCAACGTAAGAACAGTTATATAGACAAGTATTATCTACATCCGCAGCAGCACCGGCAGTCATAAGAGCTCTCATCGAGGGGAATACATCTCTATTAAGTATGGATGGTTTAATTTTTGACAGGTCAACATCAAATTTATTTTCCATATAATCTACGTATCTAGTTACACATTCGTCCCAAGTTTCTCTTCGATTTTCTTCCGGTAGCCACCTACAATACCGGCTTGTGACTATAAAATTCTGGAAATCATCCATAATTTTTACTCTCCTTGTCTTTATTACCCAACTTTAGGGCACCACATAGTTATTTTATTCGTTTTTAAGCTATAATGTCGAGAATCTAGTATCTTTACACACTGTCCCATAACTTTTCCGATCTCCTCAGGATCTACTCCATGTAAATCTCGAGGAATATATTTATCATCGGCATACATTTCTAAAATATTCTTATGCCAATCCTTCTTCTTCCATTCCTTAAGAAACTTCTCAGCTTTCTTAGGACCTATACGCCACAAGCCTGGGATTCCATCCGTAGAATCTCCTGACATCCATTGTTTACAAAAGAAAGCATCAGCTTCCTTCTTTGTTATAAGGACAGGTTCTTTATCTTTGACTGGATTGTAATGCCATCCTTTCACACCTTTAAGATCTTTATCTATAGTAACAGCGATAGCTTTACCACTGGATGCATAAACACCTAGTAGGTCATCTGCTTCTATAGTATTATCTCTTATTACATTAAAGGTATCGGTAATATAATCATAAACATCTGGCAAACAATCAGGAGTATGCATCTCTTCCCTATTTCTTTTGTAGTTAGGCCAAACTTTTCTTCTAAAGTTTTGTTTTCTACTACAGGATAAAGCAACTTCTATATCATCAACACCTTCAGGGGTCCATTTCTTCATGTCATAGTTTACTTTTTCCTCGAGAGTATCTATACCTTCTATCTCAGCCCAGAACGCTGCTTTATATACTATGATATCTCCATCTATTACTGCTTTGTTAGGTTTCTTCATCTTCATCATCCTCAATTTCATCAAAGAGTAAGTCAAGTAAAGTTTCTACAGATTCTAATAGTCCTTCTTCTCTACTAAATTCTCTGGACTCTAAGCCACACCAGACAGGAGCCATCTCTTTAGTCTTATTCTTTAAATGATCTTCGCCCTTATCGTTTGTAACATAGTCGGTTACTAGTTTAGTAAACTGTTTACCAGAAGCCAGTCTATTAGCTAAGAATTCAGACGGGTGTTGTCTCCATTCACCATTCTTGTCTGGTATATCTCTAGTACCGAAGGATAGAAAGATAGAAGTACAGTTATAATTACTACACATTTCTAGTTCGTTCATGTATCTACAATCATCTGTGATAACACAGTACTCCCAATACTTACGACCATCCATAACTTCTTGAGCTTCGTTATCTATAATATCTTTTAAGCGTTGTTCGTATATCTCAACCCAGTGATCAGGATTTTCTTCTCTCATTCGATTACCTAACTCTTGACAAAACTCTCTGTATTTATCAGGCTTATCTTCCTTAGTATATCCTAGTTCTCTTGCTTGTGCTTTGATAGGTTCAGCAAAGGATAATAACACAGGCTTCATGCCTAAGTTAAAAGCTTCTTCTGCTATCAGATTAGCTAGTGTAGTTTTTCCAACTCTAGCTTGTCCCGCAATTACTACGACGTGCATATATAATTCCTTTCTTTGTAATTCTGCTTGAGATCTTTATATAAATCTCTAGGCAAAACATAATCATTTATTGAGTATCCCATTATTCTTAACACTTCGCATATTATTAATGTGCATGAACGTGTTAGCAAAGAGGGAAATAAAAACCTACCAAGCATTGAATAGTAAACCAAGTCTGGGCTATTTAATTTTCCGTAAGGTTTTATAAAGTTTTCTATTTGTTTTATAGAACATTCAGCCATACCTAAATCAATTATAGTATCTGGCTTAACAACTCTTTTACAATAGGTATCAGTGTCTACAAATTTAGCTCTATGTGAATTACTTGAGGCTAATATTATAGAGTTATCTTCTCGTTTTAATATCAAACAACAGTGATGTTTATCTGTTCTCCCAAATACTTTTATCCAAGGAGTTAATATCCAATTAGGGAAAGTATAAAAAGCAACAGAAACTTCTACAGGTGAAAATACATACGTCAATGGCACTCACTCCAGTTCTTACCAACTCGGTAATCTCCATCCATTTCAACATCACAACTAAGATGATTACCTGCTTCAATGATTGATTCAATACCAAGCAATCCAACTTTGTTTGCAATTTCTGGTTCACATTCTATTTGCCATTCGTCATGAACAGTAGCCATAAAGGCAAACCTTCCCTTGTATTCTCGTTGTAGTTTATTATAGAATATAATCTGAGCAATCTTCATAATCATAGCACCGTCACCTTGTAGCTGAACATTTAATGAAGAGTGTTTAGATCGACAAGGTACTTCTCGTCCATCTAATAATGTAATAGTATTCTTCTTAGCAACTTGAAAGTGACAGCTTTCGATAAGACTCTTTAAGGCTGGCATGTTATCAAAGAATGTTTCTTTAATCTGCTTACCATGTCTCGCTGATTTACCTGTGATCTTACCAATCTTAGCATCTCCTGCTCCATATATTAAAGCGTAGAAGAATGTCTTAGCACTATCTCTTGTAGGCAAACCCGCTGCCTTCTGGTTAACTGTATGTATATCTCCGTTTAATACAACATCTCCGTATTCTCCAGAGTCCCACTTGTGCATTCTGTTAGCTAATAGTCTAGCTTCTAATCCACTAGCATCAATACCAACTTGCACCCATCCATCCTTAGGAACAAACAAAGCTCTAGCTCTTTTGTCTCCACTTACTTGTTGTAAGTTAGGTTGTGATGCAGTCATCCTACCTGTTACAGTACCATGCGTATTGACATTGCCGTGTATACGATTGTCTCTTGAACTAGAGGCACGAAGTATCCAATCAGATACCATGCCTAGTAGTTTAATAATATCAAAATACTTTACTAGAATCTTAGCTTCTTCGAAAGGTAGTTCTTTAAGTACAGCAGAATCTACTTTTGGATTTCCCTTTTCAGTCTTGGGTGGTTTCCACCCGTACTTATTACCCAACCTTTGGGCAATTTGTTTTCGGGAGCCAGGATTAAAGTGTGTGACCTTATCTTTAAGCCTGTTACCTGTCTTGTCAGAATATCTTTCTTCAACAATAGGAGGAAAGCGTACAGCCATATCATCTTCAATCAATACCTTTTCCATTAGAAGGTCTCGTTCTAGTTCATCAGCTGCTATTAAGTCAAAGCCAATGCCGTTCTTAATCTGTTCACTAATAATCCTAGCAACGCCATGCTCTATCTTCGCAGGCTTAGGATACTTAGAAACAAAATCTTGCTGAGCTTCAAAGATTTTCTTTGTGACAATGACATCTTGTTTGCAATAGTATAGCATGTCTAAATCGTAGCTATCCCATCCTCCGGTGTAATCTATTTTCTCACAGCCTAGATGATTGCCCCAGCATTCAAGAGAGTTACCCTTGAAAGGATGGTTCTTTCTATCAGGATACATTAGTCTTGATATGACTAGAGTATCATAGACATCAGCTTTAATATCACCATACAATCTTTCTAATAAAGGAAGATCATAGAATATAATATTGTGTCCTATTAATAAATCAGCATTGCGTAATACTTCTACACCTTTAGATATTTCATCTGGACCAAAGTCCAAAGACTCACCTGAGTCTATATCCAAAAGGCAAAGACACCATACGGTGTCTGCCTCTGTAATTGGATTTCCTTTTTTGTCAACAGTTAGTTCGTTTAAACCGTTGGCTTCAATATCAAATGCTATTCTTTTCATTAAACACCAGACCAATCATGAATTATATTACCTTCATCATCTATACTAAAGTCTAGTTCCTTTAGTCTACCGGAAGAGTGATCATAGTATAAGCAAGATGCTACACCAGATCGTCCAGTTAATCTGTTCTTTAATACACGAATAGTTGTCATGTTAGCCAACCTACTGTCAGGATTCTGTCTATCTCTTTCCAATGCAATTACTACATTGGGTACAGAGGATAGAGAACCTGAGCCTCTTAAGTCTTGAAGAGTAATTCTATCGCCTTCTTCATAAGCCTTAGTAGTTTTCTTTAACTGAGAAACAACATCAATACGAACACCTGTTCTACTCACAAGAGAACGTAACTCTTTCATAATATTATCAATCAATAGTCTTTCAGAAGAACCACCATCATAGTCAGTAGCAGTAGACATTAAGCCTGTTGCTGCTGCAGTAATGTGATCCAAGACAATGACATCTACACCTAGGGAAACAGCCATGAACTCAATCCTAGCACATAGATTTCTTAATCCATTGTTGCCTAAGTGATCATAGATATATAGCTGAGATGATTCCAAGCTAGCCTTGGCTTCAGCATACTCATCATCAGTATAGTCATCTATAATATCAATATCAATTGGTTGTTTACCAAGCTTTGATCTTAATTCATTCATAAGTTTCTTAGCACGGATAGCTCTAATAGGTTTATTTAATAATAAAGATATCATATCATCTACTGTTTCTTGTGGAGATTCTTCAAGCATGATAGCTCCAACACTTCTTCCTTCTTCAAGGTGATGGTGTATAACCTCACGCAGTATAGTAGATTTACCTGAGCCTGTGCCTGATGCCCACAAAGTTATCTCTCCGCTTCGTTGACCTAACAGGAATTCTGATAGACCATCAAACGGAAACGGATATACTCGTGTCTCATCTTCTTCGACTTCTTTAATGATATTAGATACATGAAGAATTTCATCAGGCGAGTATTGTTGTGCTTGCCACATAGCCTGAATGACAGCTTTGCCATTGTTGTGTAGCAAGCATTCATTAGGATCTTTGTAAGGAAGCGAAGCAACTTTACATCTACCTGGAGGTAGGACTTCAGCTACTTTCTTAACAGCATCTTGTCCTGCATCATCCTGATCAAACATTAAGATAATTTCTTCGTAAGAGTTTAAGAACTCTAAGTTATCTTTAATAGCTTTAGCCGCACCAGCTGCACCGTTGGGCAGTGAAACGACAGGCCATTTGTTTTCTAGTAATTGAGATACTGTAAGACAATCGATCTCGCCTTCAGTAATCACAATACGTTTACCTTTAGTATTAGCCCACAAGTGTTGACCATACAGAGGTATGTTAGAACTCTCGCCTCTCCATTGAAACGCTTTGTTAGGACCTCGTAACTTCTGAGCAACGATTGCACCATCTCTATAGTAAGATGCAATGTCTACCTTACGTCCGTCCTTTTCTAGCGTAGCATAGGAATACATACGAGCAGTCTTTTCATTAATCCTTCGTTCACTGATAGCATTGATACTACCGTTTAAGAACTTAAGATTATTGGTTATTGGTTTTTCCATTTTCATTTTACCACTTTCATAATATTCACACGCAAAACAATATTTATGTCCGTCATCGTAGACGGCTAAATTATCTTGAGAATTGTCCCGCCCGTGACTAGCACAGGCAGGACATTGTTCTCTTTCAATTACCTTTGACATTTTATTCCTTACTTATCTCTGTTGCATTCACTCCATGGCATTGACTTACACATCCAGCACCACATAGGTTTACCAATTAAAGCACCTGCCATAAATACACACACGGAATAAAATACTGTTCCTAATCCTGAACTCATCATTTCGTTCATCATAAGATCTCCTTAATCTTTATGTCGTCATCATTGACGATCTTCCATACAATCTTTCCTGCCCACGCTAGTGAAATACCACCAGTCGCTATAACTACGGGAAGGAATATCCAGTTAGCATACATAGCTAACGCATAATTTATTACTACAAAAACTAATCCACCGAGTAGGGGTCGCCAACCCATCTTGCCGCCTGTAAGAACAAGTAAAGCCATACCACACAAGGTACAAATACCACCAAGCCAACTAAGCATAGGGCTACAAGTAGAGACTGGCGCAGAAATCGCTTCATTTGGTACTCCGATCTGAGTTGGGGAATTTGGGAACCATCCTGTATTTGTGGAACATCCTAATATTATACCACTAAATAAGAGGCACGTCAATATTGTCTTCATAAGTTTCTCCTAAATCTTCTATAGTTTGAACAACAGACTTAGGTATACAGTTGATATCCCCTAATTGTCTATCATCTCCTAATGAACTTGCTATGGTTATTTGTTCAGAGGTTTCATCTACTATCCAACCTACCGTAGTAATCTTAGCAGGCTCGAGAGTTTTTAGTTCTTCTGGAAACATCCATGTTGCATCAGGTCTAATGATATCCATCCACCGTATCCTAATTAATCTATATTTTTTATTCTGTGTCGCCATCATCAATTATAGTTTCTCCATCATTATCTTTAATTTTAATTTTCAAGTTTATCTACTCCTAAAATAAAGTACCCTTCTTGATTTGGATGTCCCCATTCTTTAACAGCGTATAGTTCTTTTATTTGGGTGTCATCAACCCATAATCTTTTATTCATAACATCAAAGCATGCTTTTAAAAAGTTATCTATATCTGCCTTGGGGGCATCAAGCTTTGTTTTTTTAGGACGTTTAATATAAAATTCTACATCTACTTTTAAAGGTCCTTCATAAGGAACAAAACTTTCTCCTAGTATAAGAGGAACAATTTCTGCCATGTCCTTCCTGAATTTTTTATAGGGTCCAGAGTAGTAAGCCCCGTGTCTTGAAACACGAGGCCTACTAGCAGCGACTGGACTAATAGGAAATAACCATTCAGGCATTAGAATGGAATTTCTTCTGAGTCTGAAACTTCAGGCTCAGGTGCTTGAAAGGTTGATCCATCGAAGCCATCAGTTGCTTCGAAGCCACCTGTATCTTGCATGTTCTTCTCAATGATTTGAACACCATTAAGATACAGACTCATTGAATCATCCCTCGTTAGCTTTGCAGGGGCAAGACGTAATCGTACACTGTCACCACCAAATGGTACAGCTTCAGTCTTGTTTGCAGCAGCATCACGACAAGGGAATGTCTTGACTTCTTTCTTAACGAAAGTCTTAGTCTTAACTTTCAACAAGGATCTTCCTTCATCATCTATTCTTAGACCGTTGATCTTTGAAGCACCCAACTCTTGTTGTAGTTCTTCTAGCTTCATCTGTAGCTGTTCATCAACGAGTACAGTAATGTTATGGTTCGCTGAGTCAGCACCAAACTTATCATCTGGAGCATGTAAGTGTCCCCATACTACTTCTAATGTGTCTGTTGTAAATGAATTATTCTTCGTTGTTGCCATCGTTTGATTCTCCTTTGTTATCATTTTGTTCAATCTCGGCTTTCAATTGCTCTAGTGAATTAGTAATATTCACAGCAAGCGTATGTAATGTACCTGATACATGAGATAGAAACTTCTCTACCTCTGTTAGTTCAAGCCATATTTTATCGTCATCATCTTTTGCAAGTTTTGATTCCATTTCTTCTTTCTCTTTCAAAGCAGTTGCTTTAAAATCTTCGTCTACTTTTAGATCAGTCATCCATAATCTCCATATAAGGTTTTCCATCTTTAATAATACCTAAACCATTAACAGGTTTACGTAAGAAGTTCTTACTATAATACATTAAAGGATGCTCTTTGTCAACCCCATTTGGTACATTAAATCCAAATATTTTATTATTAGTTGGACCTGCAGTAAACAGTATAGCTGCGCTTGAATGTATATGCCCAGCTACTGAGCTTTGCAGCCGTGCCTTTGCCGTATTAAAAGCAGGACACAAGCCAGCACTTGCACCAGTACCGTGGTAATAATACACATCATCTACTACATGTTCATACTGCCAATCCCAGTTAGGAGTTTCATAAATATCTTTATAATCCTTTAAGTACATAGCAGGTATGCCACTACTTGCAGCAAGCCTATGAACTCTTTCATCATGATTGCCAATGCATACTCTTGCATGTGGAAACGCTTTGTACCATTGCTTAAGAGAGCGCATTGCCTTTTCATATTCCTCTACAGCACCATCGCTGTCAGGATTCTTTTGGTGAAAAGAAATTGCATGATGATCTAATATGTCCCCGATAAACATTATCTCATTACACTTGTGTTTTCTTTTCATATCTTTACAGAACTGTAGGTAATCTTGTCTTTCAGCAGGAAAGTGCAAGTCACCTATTACTAAAACGTTTGCCATATAATCTCCTTTATAACACAATCACATCGGCATCTATATTTACATTGCTGGGGACATCTTCAGTATGTAAGAACTCTTCTTGTAAATCTTTTATAAAGACACTGTAAACTATTTCGCTTGGGAAAGTCAACAAAACTTTTTTCTTTCCGGGTAGTTTAGCTAGTTTAACTAGTTCTTTAATACTCCACTCTATATCTTCTTCACACTTGATAATCATTTTCATAATCATCCCCCTCTCCCGGTATATAAATATTAATATTTAATCCATTGTCTGTTGGAACATCATTTTCCATCCAATGCATTACTAAATTATTAACAAAAACTTTACTCAAGAATTTATTAGGAAAAGAAAGTTCAAGGAACATTTCTTTACTGCCTTTACTTGCAAGTTCAGTTGCTAAATCCAAACCGCATTCTATATCTCCTTCACTTTCGATAATTAAATGAGTCATAAAACTCCTTTCACGCAAAGAAATAGTCAGAATCTAATACGGATTCTAAATCTAGATCTCCCCTCTCCGGAACTGCAGGAAGTGTTATCCCTAGTAAATTTTCCAATTCTTTTTTCAACTTTATTAACGCATTATCTCTGTGCATTACTAGGAATTCTTGACGGATGATTTCATTCATGTCATCCACATAATTAGCATGGCATCCATATGAATCATGGATCATGCATAAGTTTGTTATGCCTATAAAAGCTAGGCGATAGATACATAAGAACATATGCGCAGCATCTAAACTATGTATAAAGTTAGGAGCTATTGCTTGCAGTGCAGCCTTAGTATCTACATCATTTGTTCGTACAAAAAACGTAAGCTCTTTATTGTTAAACAGTTTTGCTAACGATCTTCTTGTACTTACTTTATTATAATAATGAACTACTTTAAAACCACTAGGTGTAGTCCATGATAAATGTTTGTTAAGCTCATTGGCTTTGCTTGCTAATGTTTTTAAATAAGTCTTACCTTTATTAGGTTCTTCTAATGCTCTATCTAAAGAAGCTTTAATAGCTCTAGACAATTCAACAATAGCGCCGCCTTGTTTATTCTTATCTACCCAATCTAAATGCTTCTCAGTCTTTAGATATTTTTGTATACCATAAAAAGTTAAACCATAAGGCTCACACATAGTACTTCGCTTAGTTACTTTACGATCTATATCACCATTCCAATGTTCTAAAAAAGTATTACACCATTGGTTACTGTCTTTATGTGCTTCACAATACTCTGTAGTTATATCAGCAACATGTTGATATAAATCTTGAGGTTTATCATCAGGAGTAACACTAGTTAAGCTTGCTATAACAGAATCACCCATGATTGCAGACCAGTGTTGGTTGCCATTACATTTCCCGTCTACTTGTATCGGGATAAAAGTAAGATTATCATCTCGAGTAATATCAAAGCAAGCAGCCAGCCTCTGAAAGGACTTATTCTTTTTGACAGCATCGTCAATCCATTCTTTATTTTCGTAAGGATCATTTGCTATCCTTTCTATCATTGCCCAATTGTTATCAACCCATTCAATTCTTTTCTCAAACGGTAGTTTGTCTTGATCAAATAGGTTTGCTAGGTTTATCTTCTGCCAGTAACGACCACGCTCTGTAAGCTCTACACCTTCAGCAAAGTGTATTAATCCTTTGTCGAAATCAGATGATTGTGGCGATAACAGCTCACATATAGTGTATCCTCTGCCTCTAAAATCCAGAGTCCATACATGATAGAACGAATCCCAATCCAATAGATCTTTCGCTAACTCTAGCCTGACTAGCATCCTGCCTCTAGACTGCTCGTTCTTATACCAATCGCCCCAACAATCTTCCTTTCGTTGGCACCAGATAGCCTTCTCTTCTTGTGACCCACCTTTAGGGTAAGGCTCATTATACATGAAATTTTCAAAGGAATATACAGGCAGGTTAGCCAGCCGTGTATCGTTCTCAAATAAGGTTTTCATAACCTTATATATCTTACCATTAACAGCCCATTCCGTCTTCTGTAATGTATTAAGCCCATCTAAAACCATTTGAGAAGGCTCTGAAAACTTTTGCTTTTTCTTTTTGCTACCAAAAAAGTTTGATTTATACTTCTGTACTACAGGTTTTCTTAATGTAGTATGTATATATCCACCAGAATAAGCTAAGGTATGGGGCTCAGGAGGACACAGCATTGGTCTATAAACCAATACACCTTCCTTAAGAAGGTCATGTCTTTCATGTAATTCTTTAAGTACATCGGGGTGAAACTCTACGAAAAGATAATTTCTGAAGCCCCTACCTCGCTTAATAGTTCTGTTTTCTAGTAGAATAATATTAGAAGATGCTGCTATACGAAGCATATGATGACCGAAGTCATGCTTCTGTTTGACAGTCAGCTTTACATTCTCTTTAACTTTCTTTGCAAACGCTTTACATCTTTTAGGTGTCCAGTTTTTAATAAACTTAGACTGCCTAGCCCAATCTTCTTTGTTATTTTGTTTAGCTCTTTGAAAAGATATAACATCGCAGGCATCTTGTGCAATTAAAGTTGCTACTGTTTGTGCCAAAGGGGGAACATGCTCTTGTTCAGACCATTTGTTTCCCCAAAAGCTACTAGTAAACCACGATCTTATTACAGCTCTAATAGTTATGTCTGCCATTTTTTGTGCACCTAATTCCAGTAAAGGATAAATCCAATTAGGAGACTTAGGAGACTCACAAACTTTATCAATCCATTCTTGATAGCTTTCTCTTAATTCTATGATAGAAGAATCAATAAGTTCTTGTTCAGGTATACCTTCATCGGGTGCTCTATTATAATCATCCCAATATTTTTGTCTACCATACTCTAGTATATGTTGTTCATATACTATCTGTGAATTATGTCTTCTTAATTTCTCATCGTCTGATAGTTTATCAAATAACATCAAGAATTTTCCTCCCAAAATTTTTCAACCAATTTTTCATGTTCTTCTTTAGTAATCTTACCAAAGGCTAAGTCATAATTGTATCCATAAATTTCATCGGGTACAGTTCTTTCTCTTTCAGCATCACCTTTACCTGCTCCACCATCTTTAGGTTCATACACTTCAGGCTTCCAATTCTTCTTACCAGTCCTAGCTTTATGCTCATCACTTTTCTTATGCTTCTCTCGTAACTTCTTCCAGTTCTTATGAGCATTAAAAGTGCCTCCGAATTTTTGATCATGATCTTGTTGCATAGAATCTCCTATAATTGTCGGGGGGACTAACGCTTACATCAACTCTGTATCGAGTTCTTGAGGGCTATGGTAGGCACCACATCGTAGTCCCCCCTATTATAATTGTCGGGGCAGGTTAGCTGTTTATAGTTATTTAACTGCTAGCTCCAGCTGCCTACCCCATTAGTTGTCGACTCTGGACACAAGCCACCGTGTCTGGACGGATGCCATAAGAATACAACTATCCGTTCTACCGTAAGGAATCTTACATCCTCTTCACGCCTTACAGGCAGTCT
>CETC01063049.1_pt1 | contig 41902 bp, 24 predicted proteins | sample 326911 | NCBI WGS metagenome assembly CETC01 (sample SAMEA2622694, study PRJEB7988) | marine metagenome | isolation source: saline water (ENVO:00002010), including | reverse complement strand
CGTGGGTCGTCGCCGTTAGTTCCAGTGGAGCGTGGGTCGTCGCCGTTGGGGACCATGGAGCTGTTTCCGGTCGGAGTCCAGGCACCGTAGTTGCCCGTGCCTCCCGCCTCTTCGGCGGTGCGGGGATTTTTCGACACTTTTGTCCATGTTCCCGGAGAATTGAAGAGAAATTTAATATAGCCATCTAAGAACTTGTTTAAATCAAATTCTCTAAACATAATTTCGCCCTGATTTCCTATAATGCCTCCCTGCATGGTTGAATCTTCTGATTCTTGTGGTGCCACTAAATTGAAAAAAGATTTTTTTCCCCTTATAGAGTAAATTTCTGATGAACAGATTGCTGGAATTTTTTCTTCTTCTGTGGAATTAGTAAATGGCATTTCTTTATACAGGGGATCTGGGTCTAGTATGTTGTAATATCTGGCTTTGTCTGGACCAATTGTTGAGGCTTTTGAGGGACTTCTCACAGAATCGCCGGCTTGGTTTTTTGCGGAAAATATGTTAGATATCCAAGTTTTTATAAGCAAGTCTGTTATTCCGCTTTTGTTAAAAATACTAGTGAATGCTTTTTTTGTTGGAGAATTAAATTCAAAATCAGCATAAAATGGAAATTGCTTTTTTATGCTGTCAAAATTTTGTATGTACTCTTTGTTGGTTTGATCTAAAATAATATGTCTATATGAATCGTTATCTTTTAGTACCACCATGCCATTTAACAATCCATGACCATATGATTCAAAATTAAATTTTGAATATATATTATCCGTTAGGGGAGAGGGAGTGTCATTGTTTGCTGCTTCGTCTATAGGCACACTGTATATTGCTGGTAGTTCTCTCTCGCTGAGAATAAAAGAAGTACCCTTCTTTGATACCAATTTTTCTTTTGTTGTTGCTTTTTCATAAAATTTGGAATAATAATTATACACAGGCTTTATGTCTGCATACAAAATGCTCTTGTTTGTCTCGCTAGTCAATTCAAGAGCAGATGGAGACATCGGGGTCTGCATACTAAAAGCCGCGTCATTGTAAAAAAGCTTATCATATGCATAATTGTTTTTAACCCCCCAATTGCTAAAATCATAGATAGCGCCCATCTGACCTTTGTCTATTGTGTCGGTCAGCAAATCGAGTATGGTATTATCCCAAATTCCTTCATAATAATTCAAAAGAATGTCATCTTCAAGGGTTGAAGTTTTGTACTCTTCCCATGTGATATCATACTGAGAAGGTGTTAGATGCTGATTGTTGAGTCTTAAATTTTTCTTATCCAATGCAGCTTTATAAAGAAAGGGGCCCGGTGAATCATCTCCGAGAAGATCAATGTTGTATGCGTCTGACGGGAAATTTAAATCCGGAGATGCCCAAGAGCCGCCAGTCATCCCGCCAAAGCTGCTGGTTTCTTCATTTATTTTGTTTATAATGTCGGCATACGGATCATTTGAATTTTTCCTATTAATATCTGTTAACAAAGAGAGCATTGTTAATTTACTCTGTAAAACATCTTCGCCTAAAAATACTTTTACCCTAGTTGCCTTTCTTGGCAAATTCATGCTATTTTCATATGACCCTGCACCAAAGATATCGGACCATATGGACGAAATATTTTCAAACTTTAAGGCTGATGAGCCTCCGTTATTCCCGACTATATAGGCAGAAGGAATAGTAGGCTCGGAGGTAGTGGTTTCGAGAAAGCCAACAGAAGCGTCCGGGGCTTCTGAGTTAGCGGGAGTTCTATAGGTCCACATATAACCCATGCATTGTCTAAAGGGGTCTGTTGAGGTGGCGCGGGTTGCTTCAGTTGCAGCGCTTCCGGGGGCTGCGGACTGTTGCAGTATGACGGATTCGACGCTGTTAGTTCCTGACTCATCAGAATCGGAAGCATTATAAAATGAAGATCGGTCAATTATAAGCGCATATTGGTTTGAGTAATTATATTTCACCCTGTCAGATATCGCTGGGCTTGTTTTCACTGCCTCAAGCACCTTATCTGTGGTTGTTTTTACGGTGTCTTTTGCGATTGGGGGTGTAAATATAGCAGTCCCAGCAGTATCGTCGCCTTGCGCGAATCCGCCGCCCGTCAAGATGTTACCTCCGCTTCCTGGTTTGTATATCGCCATTTTTGCCTTCCCTATTTATCTACTATTCTCAATAACCTCGACCACTTCTAGTGGGGGTCGACCTCTGTGGACTGTCACGAGTGTCATTGTCGTTTGTCGCCCTTTGTGAAGTGTCGCGAGGGTTGTCGTCGGCAGCAGTACTCTGTGAACTGTCGCGACGGTTATTATTTGAATTCCTTTTGTTTGTTTCCCCCCGTATCACACTAGTGCTCCGCAATTGCTCGGATCTGATTGTTGGGGGTGAATCTGCTCTTGTTCTTTTCAAAAAATCAAATACAACGCCCAGAGAAGCACTCGGGGTTCTCTTGGAGAGTGCCCTAGACGCAACTATTTTCGCTATACTTTCCCTACCCTTTGTTCTTCGTGTTTGAAGTGCTACACTTTCTGGTGCTGGGGGTTCATTGAAGTTTATAAAGAAAAAATCATTATATATTGGCATCTGCAATATTTCGTGATTCTTTATGCCATAAAACTCATTTTCATACGGAGTTATTCTACACAAAGCATAGCCTTCAGACTCGCGATACCCCTCAAAAACCTCATCTGTCAGCAAAGACCAAATTGGGTCATTCGTATTGACATTTCCATTGCCATCATAGTTATATCCAGTTAAAACCTCCACTTTGACAATATTTTTATAATTTAGCAAGAAAAAAGAAACGAATTCAGGTGTTTCATAGAGCACTTTCATTTTTGGAGTTTTTGGATAGTTTGTTATGCCCTTACTTTGGTTGGCGTTGGGTGCGACACCTAGAAAATTATATGTTCCATTTATTGTAATATGGCTCACCTCTGCTTCTGTCAACTCGTAGTTGTATGCATATGGTTTTTTTTGCTTTAAATAATTCTTCAACTCTTCAAAATCAGAATTTATAAAATTTTTCGTCCAATCCAAATGCAACATTAGGGACTTCACATGATTTGGTGCTCTCTTGAGTGGTGAATTGTCAAGAATGAACGGATCAATAGGATTAAGAAGCGTATTTCCAAATCCTTGAGATATGTTTTTATAATAATTCGCAAAATTATACCACATTGCATATTGCATATAAAATGTGTCTTGGAAATTTTGCACATAATACTCCCATGTCCATTTTTCATCAGAAAATATTTCGAATATTTTCTGATTCGTAATAGAGAGTAACAAATCCGAAGGATTAATCTTAGAACTAAGCATATCTCCGGGATCGGTAGCGATTGAAGAGGGTGACAGGGCACTTTGCAGTGTCGATCCTGCTGCCTCATTTTCACCCACAACAAGAGTTGCATTTGATAGCAAATTATTGGGAAGTTGTTGGACAATCTCGCCTGAATTCGAGGTGGAACCTCCTAAAACGGGACCAAAATTTGTTCCCACAGGTGTCGATGGGGAATTTATAGCGCTATTTGCCGAGGTAGCCACACGAATAGTTGCTTGACTGTCGTTCAATATATTCATTAGGTCATATTTCAACTCAAATTGGCTACGATTTTTGTCCCCTTTGTGAGCCGCAAGAGTCATGTCGAATTTTTGACCTAATTTCATATTATGTTTAATAATATTCATAAGTATATTATTTAAATTTTCAACATCCGTTCTGATATTTCCGTTTTGTAACATATTGTGAGATTGGGAATCTGCAAAATTTATAATTGAAGGGCTCAAAAACGCAGTTTTAGTAAATTCAACAGAATCGTCTGGATTAAGTACTTCCCCTTGGAACGCCTTCAAACCAGCTTCTCCCGCTTCTTGAGTCTTTATCTGCTCTTCTACATCTCGCAATTCTTCCAAAGCGTTCTCGTAAGGCGGAATCGTAACAGACAATTTAGCCTCGGCTGCTTGTATCAATGCAAGCACTGCTCCGGCTCCACCTTGTGAGGCAGGGGGTATCTGAATCGCATCAAGCTCTTGTTGTGCCTGATCAACGAACTCCTTTAGCGAATCAACTTTTCTTTGTTTTTTAAGTAAATCTTGATATAAATTTGAAATTATTGAAGCAAAATCTTGCGAAGTTATAAGTGAATCTGCTAAAGGTGTTTTGTATATCTTAATCGTATTAAATGTTCCAAGATTTTCGCCGGTTTGAGGCGGATTCGGGAATATTTTATTAAGTTCCTTTGTAGCCCTATCGTTGTATTGAGCATATGTTAAAGTTTTTAGTCCTTTTGCAATACTAGTTTCTTCTGCAATGGTATTATTCTGCGATAAATAATCATATCCGGTTAAATGGTTAATCTCTCCTTTTATTTTGGTTTCAAATTTCTTTTTTATAGTAAATTTCCTATCTGGATTAGAGCCGGCAGAATAGACTGATTCTACATGTTGTGAGTCCACTGGTTTCTTATACTTTGAAACAGAAGAAAACGCATCCAAAATCCTATTGTGTATATTTTCCATCACCTCGAACGCCTTGAGTGCGCCGCTGGGGCTTCCAAAATTGGGCGAAGATATTGTTTTCAAAAAATTAAATAAAGAATAAAATTTATCATTACTGTCAAATGCCACAAAAGAGCTTAAAATTTCAAAAAAATTCATTATCTTTGTTTCTACAAAAGATAATCCCACCTGAGCTTCGATCTCATCAATAAAATATTGCGTGAATCTGTTGGTATACAGGTTGTAGTACTCTGGCTTTTCTTTAGCTCTTTCAACATAGTCTTTAAAGCCGTATGCATACCCTTCTAGCCCATACAATTCTATTTTAAGAGCTACTATTCTCGCTGCCATCCAATCTATGATGGGGTCTTGCATGGTAGCTTCTAAAGAATATATATAATGACCGTCGTTTGGAATTCCCACATCTCCACCAGTATAAAATTTAGTGTCTAAAGAGTTATTTTCATTGGCAGGCAAGGTTAAAAGTATTTGTGCAATTGATCCGGCTCCTTTATTGATCGAATTACCGGGGGTGAGCATTTTGTTGGGAATCAAGAAGCCATTTTTACCTTCTCCCGCTGCACAAACAAGTTTTGGTGACTCATTGGGAACTTTTTCGTATAAATCCACTGTCGGATCTGCCGGATTTTCTTTGGATACTCTATGTCTGTAGATTCTTAGCTCATCCAATATTTTTCTATCCAGAAAATCTTCTATTTCCTGTGGTGTCCCATTATCAAATATATGATTCACCAATTTAGGAAATGCAGAATTTTGCCTTATAGCTTCTTTAAAATTAATACCAAAAATATACCTAATGTCCCCTCTACCATCCATGGATACATTAAATTCTGTAAATATTGGGGGATTTTTATTCCCGCCCAATGATTTCACAATGGCGGTTTCAATATCTTCCGTGTCTTTCATGTAGGGGTTATCTTGTCCTGCAAGATCTTTCATTCCTTTTAAATTATTATATAATTTTTCAGTAGTTTTCTCATTTATCCACGAATTAGAAAACAAAGAATAGTCAAAGCTTATTTTTTCTAGCTCCCTCACCTCTCTAAAATCCTGAATCGTCCCATTTAAAACTGTGGAAGGGGTCAAATAGGGACCCATGTCGCCAGATTCGTGCCCACCCATGTATCCTATGTACCCATTTGGCCCCGGATTTTCAGGTCCGTGATAGTGAACTTCTCCTAACCAGGCGGGACCAGTAGGCTTGGCGTCGGGGGATATTCTGAGACCTCCTTCAGGGGAGCGCTCCATTGGTGTTTCATAGAATATTTGTGCAAAATTGTTTGTGGAGCCCCCTTGGATAACCACTTGGGACGAGATCGCTTTTGGCATGATGCCATTTACAATGCTGTCGGGCAATGTGAGATTGTCTGGGAATGACCCAAGAGAGGCTTTGTCCAAAAGAAGTTCCTTTATGTCAACAAATGGCACAACAAGATACGCCAGATGATCCACCTTTACGCCACCGGAAGCGGATGGGATTTCGAATCTTACCCTATAAGGCATGCAATATGATTTTTTTCCTGTTGGTGTTGTTTTTACTTCAATAAATGATGCCAAAGTGGCGTCTTCTCCCGGTATTGATCCGTCATATGAGGAGAAATCAATCGTTTGAACCGTAATCCCTGTCTTTGTTTCTAAATTTTCAAGGTTTGAAGGTCTAAAAGCATTCCCTCTGGGGTTTGCATCTAGTAATGCTCTAGTGGTGCTCTCATTTGTGCTTTGGATGGCTCTTATTTTAAGATATTTTATAAAATCGTCTTCAAAAAACACAGAAAAATTATTACTTGAAGACATATCAAGTGTTATTTCTATAGAAAAAATAATATCAACAGACATTGGTTCAACATTTTGACCATTTTCTTGGCTTGGATTGGTGATATCTGCGGAGACGATATCTGTTTCGCCCACCTGAGCAATATGTGGCTCATCTGTCTTTTTCAACAAATCAGTGCCACCATCAAGAGTGATGCTAATAAAATCTACCTTTGGTAATATGAAACCTAACGCCATTAACACGGCTCCTTATCGTTTTCTGATTTTTTCTTATAAATATCTGTTATAATATTGTTTTGCAATCCAACACCATCGCTTATCTCATCATCTACTCTAATATCAAAAAAATATTCAACATTATAATCCTTAATTTCTACTGTGGATTTCATATCCTCTGAATAATATAAGTCTTCTGTTACTTTTTTTGCATTAGCAAAATAAAGAGGTATGGGGTATTCTGCTTTGTGAGAGAGTGTGTCTTCTCCAGGTATCCTGTAAACCTCTATCTCAAAATTTTCATGATCAAATAAAGAGTTGTACTCTCTTAAATCAAGCAAGATATAATCCTTTTCAATTTGCACATAAGTGCCATCTGGGAACATTGTAATGTCCTCTGACACTGCTGGCTGCTGGTCTTGTGCCAATTGCTTCGTTTCAATATCATAATATACAACAACATCCAATTGAGGTATTTTCAAAAGACCGGATGATCCCGTATAATCTGTAACAGGTGTTAACAATTCCCCCTTTACAAATTGTGCATCCCATGCGGGAAGTTTATCTGAATTAAGTTTGCTAGAACCCATTGGCACACCCATGCTAGAAAAATTATCTGCGGCGGGGGGTGGGTTTTCTAATCTCATTAATTTTGCTTCAAGAGTTAGCTCATGTGCGCGACCTGCAACGCCTAATTCGTGCAATTTATTAATATTGGTTTCGATTCCCGCATATGTTGATTGTGTTTTTGGTCTAATAGAATCTCTAATTCTTTTCGATGCTGCCGTAGAGTACTCTACTTGGCTGCCAGTTCCCAAAGATATATATTGGCTGTCATAGATAATATCATCATCATAAAAAGCATAATAAGTTGGACTAAATTCTCCTCGTGAAAGCATAGATCTGCCATACGATGTTAATTTTAATTCCAGTACCTCTTCTTTTCTATCAAAAAAATTCATATCTATAAGTAGTTATTCCCCAATTAATCATCAACGGGGTGTTTAAATGTACCCCACGATCCGACATCTCCGCCGCCTCCATCTGGCGATGGGTTGTAATCTGTTGCTGGAGAATTTCCGGCGATGGCAATTGCTGTATCACTGATTGCCTGTGCATCTTTTAATTTCACAGGGTTGAAAGTTATTGCTGGCTCAAGTTGTGCAAGTTCAACCAAGCTAAAGAAATCATACGGCCAATTGTAGCTATACACGGCTTGTTTTCCACTTGGATTCAATTTGGCGGCATCGTCGTTACTCCAAGCGTCTAGCTCATCAAACTCAAATCCTTTAGAGGAATCATTAGTGATACTGACGCCGGCATAATTATTTTTTGCCCTTTTCTTGACTTTAAATACCATCCATCTCAATTTGTCACTAAATATGTTTTTCCCCGGTATTAAAGACTCATTCGCAGGAGAGAAGAAGCTTGAATCAACTCCAAAAAAATCTACTTTTTCGCCAGTTAATACCGAATGCTCTATCGAAGACTCTGCCATTTCTGCTGTAACGGAAATATCTGGCATCATATTTTGCCAAATTAATGATAAATCGCTTTTTGAAAGAGTATGATTGAATTCAAATATGTACATAACAAAAGGACCCATTTTATCGTAGACCGCTTGGTTGTGAAGGAAGTCCAGATGGGGAGGGATCACATATTTTTTCATTCTGTTAATCATGTCACTAATAGAAGTTCTTTGTATATCAGCCTTTATTTCTCCCCCAAAATCTCCAGCCTTTAGTGCTATTCCGTCAGATTCGAGATTCGCTTTTTGTCTATTAAAGCCCAATTTATTGATAGGCACAAAGCTGCCGTTTGTGTTCATTGGTATCGCAACTATGGCTTCGCTTATTTCTTTACTACTCGCCAAGGCTCCCACCCTTTTTTGTTGCGGCTGAAAATTGCAGTGTTGAAGAAGTGAGCCGGTTGTTTTCAAAAACCTAGCTCTTTCGGAGTTTACTACGGTTTGTCTGGAAATGCTTCCCTGTGCTTGCGCTTCGGTTGCGTTTTCTAATTGCGGAAAAGACTCCTTAAGGGCGAGAAAGATGCCAGATTCATTGTCGGGTAATTGCCCGAATGTTTTCCATGGTCCAGTGGTAGCATGGCGTTCCTCTCCAGATCCGTCGTCATAACTAGAACTATCGTGATTGGCGTAATTCATAGTGGGGCATTCAAATTTACTCTCGATTACCCACACATCGTTTTGACTTCCCTCGTCTTCCCCTTGAAACAGACCGTTTGCCTTATATTTAACTGTGCCATCAGGTAAATTTGTAGGAACATATGCGACTCTCTTTTTGCCTGTTCTGTTAAACAAGTTCAATGAAGAATCCAAAGTCATTTGATTTCTATACGCGGCGGATCCGGTGGCACTTGGATTGGTGTAGGTTCGTGTATATGAACCCCTTCTTCCCGTATATGTTACGGTTTTTGTAGTATTTTGGAAAAATCCACGGGAATTTTCCCCTAAATTAATAAAAGTTGTTTCATACTGTGCAGAAGAAAATATTTCTGATAGTGTGAAATCACTTGCTTCGCCCGGTGCCATGTCTCTCAAGACATGTGGTCTGAAAGTGACTCTAGCGATTGATGTTCCATAGAAATAAGGGGGTGTATAAGGCGCTGGACCCGGATCGCCCACTTGTTCTGCAAGTCGGTCGCTGCGGGCATACATTCTATCATCGTAATTATCTTTAGAGGAGAAATAAGGACCGTAATGCATACCTCTCGCACTGACAGAAGCTGTTAGTGTTGAAGCTCCGATGGTGGGTGCACTGGAGGATCCGCTGCAATATACCTCGATATTGAAATTATTTTCAGGACCCTCGTACATCTTAAAATCGCTTGTTTTCGACATTACAACATCCATGAAATATGTTGTGCCCGATGCAAATGGTCGGAAGGCACTCTGTCTGCCTGATGTGAAAGTTGTTACAGTTTGTCCCTCAAGGAAAAAATCCACTGTTTCTGCTAGGAAATTGTTCATTGCCAAATGGTATTCTGGTCTATGTTGTCCGGTCCACTTGAAGTTTGGCGTGGGTCTCATATAGCCACAGAGGCTTGCTCCATCATCGGCGGTATGATCATACCATGCTTTATATTCTTCTATTTGAACCGGAGAAAACCTTTTTGCTTTCGCACTTTGAGAAAGGGGCATGCCAGAATAGTTAGGCCAAATATGATAAATGGCTCCTGCTGGTCTGTCTCCCGTATCCAAGTTCAAGTTATCGTTGTCAATCGGCAAATATTTCTCTGGTGCCATTAAAGCCTCAAAGGGCATTCTCCAATCGGGATCAAAATTGCATATACCAGCAGCCCGGTATCCATATAAACCATCGGTGCCGGGGTGTTGACCCACAAAAGCTCCAGATGGGGGTGTTTTAGATTGAATCGAGCCAGTTATAACCGGCCAGTCAACAGCTACACCGCCCTTAATAGTATTATATAAAATCCCAGGAGCAAAAAATGGTTGAATCAGCGATGAGAGTGCCTGACTTTGCATGTCTCCTCTGTCAAAATTTGTATCGCCCACAAGATCTTGGTCATAATTCCCGGTAATAAAATCTCCGAAAGACGCAGAAAAAATTGTTCCAAGCTGAACGGTTCTGAGTGCGGGGTAGAACCCCTGATATGGTAGAAGCTTTTTTATGCCTTTACATTTGAGTCTTACCTTTGTGGGTATATATGCCATTGGCTCGTCAGAGTCTGGCGAACTAAAGGATTTTTGATGTTCTTCTTTTATTACATCAAAATGTTTCATAAAATCTGAATTAGTGTAAACTCTATAAAAGGATTCATTAATTGGTGCAAGGAACGATGGGTCAGGATCCGTCATCCACGCCGAAGATGTTATGTTTTTCGCTCCCATTGGAATTGCGCCGGGTAAATCAAGAAATAGGAAATTGGGGGCGGTAAATCCCTCTTTTAGATAGTAAGGAATATGATCAGAAATTCTAAATTCAGGAATAATTGTATAATCTTTGCCTATTCTGCTTATGTCTTTGGAATATTCTTCATATGTGTCGAACCAAGGGTTTCGACTTGAAGTTAAATTCGCTGTCCAGTCAGGTATCAGGCTCAAATGCGCCATAGTGTATGGCTGATCTTGCTTGTTTGGATCGCTTCCAGATAATACAAAATTTGGGTATTCATAACTCAGCGAGGCGGTTATAGGGGAAGAGGCTGATAGAGTACTAATTGATCCGCCTCCGGTGCCCAAGCCCTGTATGGGCACTCTGTATAGGTTGTAAATCCAGTTATTATAGGATAATTCTCCATTTCTAGATTTCCCCTCGTATGTTGATGGCAGACCCATAGAGCCCTCGCCCTCTCCAATCCCAGAAGCAGTTGAAACAGTTTGTGCGTCATTTACAAATGAGCCAGATCCGGATGGGGCAATGTCAACCATTGGATAGGACGCATCTAACGGCCAGCAACTCATGTCAATTACATTCTCGTAAGAGGTCGATTTGAAATTCCCAGGACCTGGGGCGGTTGGGATTCCCATGGAATTTTTGGATCCGAACCACAGAGGAGGATTGAGAATGTACCCACTGGTGGGGGCTTGGTTTGGGTTTCCACCGAAGAAGTCGTAGATACTGTAGCCCAGCGGTCTTAGTCTGGCGTTTTTTTGGTTTCTCCAGAATGTTTTTTGCATTCCATATGGGCTCGGTGTGGCTTTTTGGATGAAGCTATATAAGCCGGTGACATTATCTAGGGTTATGCCCCTTCCGACACCTGCAAAGTAGGGGGATCCGCTAGGTTCTGTATAATACAATCTTCTTCTCGAACCACTCAAAAAGGTATAAGATTCTTTCGGGTATACTACTTCCCTATAAGTGATTGCAGTAGCTTTTTTGACAGGGGTCAATCCCGGAAGAATGTTATCTCTATCTTCATTTAAATACGCACCCTTTAAATCATCATATAATTGTCTCTCATAGGTTGGATTGAAGCCGCTAATCTTTGTTATGCTTTCAGTTTTTTTTCGGCGCACGGCACCAGCCGCAGTATACAATTCAGAATTGACACCAACAGTGTTTGTCTGTGTGTAATAAGCCAAATTATTTCCATAACTGCTCTTTATAACGACTTCAGGACCCCCGGCTCCTTTGCCGGTCGAGTCTTCGTAATTCCACAATTCCAGTTGATGTTTGAGGGGTTTATATTTTGAACTTACAGGAGGTTCAATGTACGAAACCAATTTTTGTTCTTTGAGGAAAGTTGGACCTGCTCCACTGTTTTCAGTGGAGGAATTTTCCTCTTTGACAAGAGAGTATCGATTGGTATTTCTCATTCGGCGCACCAAAGGGTGGTCTGTCTGTCTAATTTGTTTCCACGATGAATGACCGCCGGCTCCTTGAGATCTCAATAGATTATAATTTAAAAAATATGATGCTGCTTGCGGTTGGTATGCAGATTCCGTAGCGAAAGTGGCATTTGCCTCATATTGTACAATATTTTCATCCATTTTAGAATCGACTAACTTTGTAGCCTTGTTTAATCCTACAAAATCTTGAGCTATAAATTTACTTTCTGCAACATAGCGACTGTGATATCCGAACTTCCTTGTCCCACCATCGTTGAATATACCTATCTGGCTTTGGCTGACAAAATTAAGATCTGTAGATGCCATGGACGCATTTGAATTGTTTGGTCGCGTGTACCCGTATACAACACTGCCAGTTGCAGAGGCTGTTATCCAAGCATATTGCATATCGCTTCGTGGTATCATGTGTTGCACAAAGGCATTGTCGTACATAGTGCCGGTTGCCAAGTTCAATCCCAAACCGCTATGCGAACCAATTTCTGGTGCGCCGTTTATCTTCAGTCTTTTAGCTCCATTTCTTTGTGTTTGGTGGTACGATGCTGTGGGGGATCCATTTACCCCATCATATCCTCCAAAAGCAGAATGTCTGGTTAGCAAAGTCCTCAAGGGTTGTCTTACAGATAGGTTTCTATACGGCAGTGCATTGTAGACCGAAAAACTCTCAGATTCATAATCCAAAAATCCTGCACCCATTGTCTCTGGACCCCCCGGTGCTGAGAATTTGTTCACAAAAACATGCTTGTTCTTTCCTCGGTCTGGAATTTCTCTATCATAAAGACCCTGTATAGAACTCCACTCCGCTGAAGAGGTGGCGATGCCAGAGCTTCTGGCAAAATAATTGTTATTGATTGATCTGCCCGGTATTTGCACTATCTCATAATCATGTGAATAATTTCCCAATGCTATAGAGGTGCCCAGTTCAGTTGTTGTTCCGCCAGCAGAAGCATAAGAGGAGTTGGAACTGGTTATATTTCTAATATTTTTTATATTTAAAGGACTTTTAGCTATATGATCCCTTGAAAATGTTGCTCTTGGGTAACCCGAAGAAACGGCGCTTGGGCTGTATATAATAAATTGGGCGGAACCGCTGCTAGAGCCCGAAACACTAGCCCACCAACCCTCTGGCTTATAAGTTCCCATTCCTATCTGCAAGCCGACATGTCTATATTGGTAACCACCTACATGCTGCTCGGTGAATGGTCCTTGCATGGGGATATTTTTTGTGTCAACATAGTAATCTCTCAAATGCTGCTTTGTCAAGTCATATCCATTTAGCTCAAAATAGCCGTTAGAACCAGCAATTAAAATAGTGTTTCGACTGTCAGAGGACGCACTGTAAAAAGAATATGGAGATACTGATCTTCCTTGGAAAGAAGAGCCCTCAACTTTGAATTGAGGCTTAAATTTAAATTGCGGATCAACACTTGTAACATCATCACAACCTTCGGGAACGCTGAACTCTGATGTGTTGAATTTTAAATTTTTTCCTGTGTTTGGCGGAGTCGCTGCAAAAACAACCTGTTTTTTGTTTAAGGCAGACTTTTTTGTGCTTTTGGACACAATTTCCATATCTAAACTTACAGGTGAGTCTAAGTTTCTGTTAAACACTTGCAAGGAAGCGGAATGTAGCTGCATTCTAGACGCATCTGTGTTTGAATCTCCACTTGATAGACCCGCTTCGTTTCGCAACGCTCTCTTATTCCACCATAAGCAGTTTCTACCCTGTTCCGAGTCTGCCCCGTTGACAAATCCTGATAATGATATTTGTGCTGCGCCACCATTCCAAGTTATTGCTTGATTTCCTGCTGCGCCTTTTACAACTTGCGTTAGTGATAAAATTCCGTTTACTCTGCTTATGTTTATGACGCTGTTTGCAACACCAGCATTGTGACCATTTGCATGATTGATAGCGGTTTGCAATTCTGCGGCGATGTTCGCAACACCAGATACTCCGTCGAGTTGAACAGTAATGGAGCCGCTATCAAGTTCACCGGTTGATTCAACCCCATCATCCATAAAAACATATGTTTTAGTAACACCAGCAGTCGAAGTTATGGCCACAACATGTTCTGTGTCTGGGGTTGAGTTAATCTGTATTGTTCCGGCTGCTGCTAGGGGGATGGCGGTAGGAGGGGTTGGAGCGTGTCCAAGCCTCCAATTATATTTCAACTCATTGACTCCGCGCATGGCGTCTTCCGGGTCACTGCTTTTAAATTCTAGCGTTGGAAATCTATTTTGATATTTTCCACCTCGTTCTAATATGTGACTTTCTATAACATTGGTAACATCTGGAATTTTAGCCGACGCGGGGGTTAATTGCTTAACCATATCCGATATTGATTTGTCTAGCCACTTGTAGTAATTTAAATATTTTTCCAAATCTGGTGTGTTGCCGACCATATTAAAGAATAAATTTCTTGCTTTTTCAAGACCCTTGTATTCAGATCGGTAGCGATTTACCGGGTCTCCTAACAAATTATCCAACGAACTGGCGTCTTTAGATACCGCGAAAAATTTAATCATTTCCTCAGATATGGACTGATACATGCTTTTTTCTAAAGCAAAGGAGAATGTAACCGGTAATGTGTTCTTTGTATATGTAAGATCATCGGTAGTAGCGACCGTGATCATGTTTGAATCGTTTATGTTCTCTGGTAACTGTTGCTTGTAAGCGGGAATAAAATCCCTAAGTGTTGAATTATCATTACTAGCCTCGAAGTAATCACCTCGTGCATCGTGATTGGTCTCCAATAGGTTGCTGAAATCGGCAGAACTATCCCATAATTGATAATTTGCATCTTGATTAATAGTATAGCTGCTATCTTTTACCACAAATCGACCGTTTGAGTTCGATCCGGTTATGGTGTCAAATTCCCAATTTTGAACAAGAGTTTTTATCCTTGGGACCTCCATCCCTGCATCGCCTTTGGATGAAAAAAGATATGCATTTTTTGTTGGAGTAAAAACACCATAACTCTGGGGGTCTATTGCGTGAAATTTTAACTCTTCGCTTGTTATATCTTCTGCCCAATATCGACATGAAGACAGCAGGGCGTCCGATCTCTCTAAAACACCACCTGTGAAATTAGTTCGATGGGCTCCCACATACATTCTCTTCTTTTGTGTTATAAAGTTAAGACCTGCCGCATTGGATATGGTTCCCGTGGCTTTGAAATTATTGATTACAATATCAGATGTTGTGCTTATTCCCTCAAATTCTACATCATATGATTTTCCGGCAGACCCAGTTATTCCGGATGCAACACTTGGATAGCCAATTGGCTTAACTCTTACAGCGAAATTCCACTTAGTATCCTGATATTGGTCTAAATACAGACTACTTGTTAGCTCTGGCAAGACGGAATTGTGGCTTTTTAGGATAAATTTAACACTCCTAGAAGCCAGCCTGTCTTTATTGTTAGTATCAGAAACGGCATAAACTTGAAAATTTGCATAATCATTGCTATCCCAAGTCGTAACTGTTGCAGCATCTGCTCCTGGCACTATTTTTGCTGAATGCATTCCAAATAGGGACGAGGTTAAGTCTGCAAAATATTTCTTTTCTGCATTTGGCTCACCAAGTGGAGGCTTTCTTGGCAATATTACCTCCGCCTCCACAGTCATTGCAAGGAAGCGGTCAAATCCGGCGGTAGTGTCAGTACTCCCCGTTATAAACCCTAGATTATTAGATTCGCTGCTGTTTTTGTAGGTGTAAACAGTTGCATTGTTCCTTGTTACATCGTTAAAATCTGCGTATGTTTTTCTTATTGTTTTGTCGACAAAATTATTTGTTAATGTATACTCAGCATTATCAGCATACATATTAACTTTGTATATTTCTTCATCCACCCCAAAGCACCTGATCAGGTTTCTTATGGCTTTATGAGTACCTTTTGATTTGTTGATGTAAACAAGGTTGTTGTAAATGTTTTGGTAGATATAATTCTTAATATCATATAATTTCTTCTCATACTCTCTGTGATTATCAGCGTGGGTCAAAGAAGATATGACATCCGTATCTGCAAATATTTCTGGTGCTACAAAACCAGCGTTTGTAAGCAACTTGTATGCATAAGGGAAAGGCTTTACGGTTGTATCCGCACTGCTACTCAAATATCTGTTAGTTTTTATCTTTCTCATCTCTTCAATTTGCAGATGAAGAGTGTCAAAATAACTCGCCATAATTTGTGTTAGAGCAAGAGTACTATTTCTGTTCTTAAGGGCATCTTCATCTTGAATCCAGCTTGGCAAAGTCTTGAAAATGTAAGAGGAGTTTCTATTGTCCCATAATTCTCCCTTGTGCATCGCGTCGGATTTATAACTATCCACAGATGGATGGGTCGGGTATATGATTGGATCCTTAAATTCTCTCTCGGCGGCTTCGGCGGCGACCATTGCGGATCCGGTCTCCCTACTTGTGGATGTCAATGTTATCCACGAGGCTGCGACACTTGCTGTTGAGTAATTATGAAATGTACCATTAGATACGCGACCAGAATAGTCTAAAACCACCCGGTCCTTGTTGATGTCTCCAGTTACACCTTCATTGAATTTAAAATAAAACCCAAGATCGGTATTTGATGTATCAGTATTTGCCCCTGCCCCAACTTGAGTAAACCAATATCTTTTAATTTGGTCTTCTGAGCGGGCTGTTTTCCAGAATCTAAACTCGTCGAATGAGGCTGTTAAATTTCCAAATCCATTAAAATCAGATATAGACTTAACAATGCTGCCAGCCTTAACAGCTTCATTTGGATAAGTAAGATATCCCCCAATGTTGCAGTTAATTCCACCGCTTGTGGAACCGGTGACTTCAGACACAGTGGATCCAGTCAATAAATTATCCACAATTTGCCCATTTATGAACGATTTAATGTTTAGGTTATCTCCGCTATTCTTAATTGTCACTGCGAAATGATTCCATACGCCATTCGATGGAGTTCCAACAGCCGTCGTTGAAAATAGCGGTACTCTCTCTGCACCCGTGGTACCAGACATGTATGTCAGATGAAAAATGGAACTGTTCGGGAGAGAGCCGCCTGCGACTCGACTTTCCAGCAAGATGCGACCATAACTCGCGCTACCAATTTGCGTCTTCAGTGTTCCATCGCTATTCCAAACATCTGCGATGGCTTTAGTCCTGTTCAGATTTGCACCAGTCTTAAACCAAAACTCGATTGTATTGCCTTCTTCTCCATTAATGGATATGTTTTTTTCTCTCTTATTGGAGGCGTCGTAAAAATTTGCCTTATGAGCAGGATTTTTAAAATCAATCGCTTTGTCGAGATCCTGCTCGTATGCTGGGAGTTGGGCTTGGTTTGGACCACCTTTGATACTAATATATTGTGGAGAGTTCGGTAAAGTGTATATTTCTGTCCCCAAACCTTCGTTTATTGTGAGGATTTTGTCGGATGCCCCCGTGAAGCCTCCATTGTCCGGATCGAAATTGATGTACCCATTTGTCCTTGGGTATTCATTTTCTAAAATATAATTGTCCAGATACGAAGAGGAAAGTTCCCATTGAATTTTTTCTTTTTTAGAACCGTCATAGGGGTAGGTTTTATATATTCTTTCGACAGAGGTTCTGTAATATTCTTTGGCGGATCCATACTTTGCGAAATTTGCCGGATTTGCAAAATCACATGTTGGTACAACTCTATTTTTGTTTTCAACTTCCGCTCGAATATAATCTGCCGATTCTATGCTTGAGGCGAGCGTATCCATGCTCGAAGAAGACGCAAGTTTGGATATTGAAGGCTTTTTTGCACTTCTGGCGTTGCCAAAAAGAGATTTCAGTCTTCCACCTTGATTTTTATCACCGTATCTCGCCATTACTAATCTACCCTAAATTTAAAAATCTCTGATTGCTCTGCATATCTACCATTTGTATAATATGCCAATTTAAGCCCATAAGAATAACCCCCCTCCAAGATATCCATATCTAAATCAAAATAATTGCCAGAAATATCATAAGATAATCTTGTATAAGATCCTGCCGAGCCGGAGCCTTGGGGAGATGTTGCCGAGCCAGTGCCATAAGATATAATTTCCATATCATCAACAATTCTGTACAGGCGATAATAAGCATTTTCTATTACCTTATTTTCTATCTCTGTGCTGGAAACAGTGTACACTGTGGGGTTCCAATTTTTTTCTCGAACATATAACCTAAATCTAGCCTTTTCACTTCTAGTATACGAATTCTTCAAGTTAGTAATTTTTGAAACATACTCCGGATTTGGATTCATGTTTGATGCATTAAAGGTATTGACAGTTATACCAGATCCGGTATGATATTGAGTTCCACTTTTGTTCCAGACTGGAAAAACTGTAGTAATTGAGGAACTTGCAACGGGATACACAAGACTAGCCGTATAAATTCCCGTTGATATTTTTCCACCGACTGCGGCAGTGTCGCCATCGCTAGAAACTCCCGCGCCCTCTGGTAACGGTAATTTGCTTCCTGTGGGTCCTGAGTTATCAGAAGAGCCGGAATATAAACTAACATCAAGAATATTGCTAGCTAGACCTGGGATGTCTGTTAGTTGACCCCTAACATAGTTATACATATACAATGTATTAACATTATCGTCGGAAGGTGCAAGGGCGCTACTCATGTAAAAACTGGCTGCCTTGTCTTTTTCGGAAGAATCCCACCTTGCCTCAAGAGAGGGCTTTTTGAAAAAGTACTCACTTGTTCTTGCAAAGAATTTTTTAGTATAATATGTTTGCGATCCAGTTTCATAGCTGCCTGATAACCTTACCAAGAATCCGTGCCTTGCCAAGCCAGAGCCTGAGCCATGTAGGAATTGCTCCACTATATGAGACACATCAATTTCTATATCTTCTGTCCCGTTTTTAAAATACTGGACGCCTGTTAAACTAGGGTCTCCTTCTCCGGACGGAATTATATCTCCGCCGGGGGTTGTCCAGTCTGTTCCAAGAGAGGACACGATCCAATTTGACCCCGTTAAAACACCGTAAGTTTGATCTGTGTATTCATCCATGTCTAGCCCATCGCCCTCTTGCCAAGAGGAAGAAAGCGGGTGAACTGAGGCGTAAAAATTAGCCGGGAGAGTACTTGCGTGTTCGGCATTATACATACGCAAATACCAAGAAACATTTCCACTGGAGGGTATGGGCGGCGAACTTGAACTTCTGTCTGTTTCAATTTCAGAAAAAGGGAAATTGATTAAAATTCTAGATTTTTCTGAGGATAGTCCTGTGGAGCCCGATGTTTGCCCCACAATATAGAAGGCTTCTAGGACATCTGCTGCACCCATGTTCGAGCCGGTGCCGCGACCAATGAGATTTGACCTAAACGCATTTGTAATTGTGTTGTCAGCACTTGCTGTATATCTATATATTCCCATTATCTAACAGTTCCAATGATATCCGAATCGGGGTATTTTATTTCAAACACAACATCCTCTCTTCCCAATATTAACCTGCCATCTGGCGATGTGTTGCCTTTCACATCGTAAGAAAAAGATGAGTACAAAGACCCAGATTTTCTAGTTATATCAACGGTTATTACATCTAGAACTCCGTCAACATTCTTGAGAGTTCTAAATATATCACTCACTCTGACTGGTTCTGCTATATTATATTTAGAACCAAGTATCTCAAATTTTATCGAATCAACAGCAGCTTGTAAAACATCAAATTTATTTTTATTTTCATCTGCTACAATATCTATTTCAATACCCAAATTAACTACTCTGGCATCCAATATATCAATTGTATCGTTTATCATTTTATAATTTGACAAATATTCCTTTAAGTTTGATTTAAGGGTGCTTGTCGATTCTGTCAAGTTTCCTTCTGAGTCTTCTGAAATTACATACATATTTAAATTTCTCTTAAAAGAATCCTGATCTTGTACAATATTGCATCTCTTTACTGCGCCAAATTTTGGCGGCATTGAATAGACAACAGCCTTATAATCTTCAGCAGTTACTGCTCTGTTTTGAGAGGAAAAGGCTCCGTAAGCTCTGTGCTTTATTTCCTCGGAATTCGGCGCTGTAACACTTCCTATTATTGGCTTTTCATTTTCAAATTCCAACGAAGAAATTACATCGTTTACTCTTTGGGAAGACAAAGCTCCAATGTTTGCAAAGCTATATTGAGCATCACCAACAGAAGTTAGCGCTCTAGAAGTGATATTGTTGGCGTTTGTGCTATTCTTCCTATATCGGACGGTTAGCGTGGTGTTTGTTGGAGAGACGCCCATTTTATCCGTCTCTATTAAATTAGTTGGGTCAAAGCTTTCATCGACAACATAATCTTTTCCATTGACTTGCATTATGACCTTATTTGGCTCACTTATCATTTCGTTCGTGAGATTTTTTTCGGATCCATAGCCAAATTGCAAATAAAATTGATTACTTAGTTGTTCAAACACAAATCTTCTCGGGACCTTTCTTGGCTTGAGAATCATTGGCACACTATCGCTATCAGAATTTTTATTAATAATTGGAACATATATCGTATCTTGTGTTAGATAGTCAACCTCATAATATTGATTTCCATTGGTATCATACACTGATACGATTTCTGTCACATTCTTGTCAGAGATAAGGACTTTTCTAAATCTCTCAAAATTTCCAACATCAATATTCTTTACTTTTATTTCTCCAGAAATAACTTGACCATAAGCCTTAATGGCGTATCCAGTGGGAACTCCGGTATCGGTGTCGACTGTTGCAACAACAACTTCGTTGCTGGGTAATGAAAAATCAACATCTTCGTTTAAAGTAAAATTTGCGCCTGAGCCGGCGGAAAAAACTGCACCCCTCTTTAATATAGGAGCATAGTCAAGGTCTGGTTGGACTCCGTTAGGGGAGGCTGGAACTACTATGTATAATGTTACCGTTCCACTTGAGGCAGGAACGCCCGTATATCTATAGCCCATTTGCCTTGCCAATTTAATTACATTATTTTTTTCTATACTACTATCAAGGAAAGATTCGTTGACATTATAATCCATATAAAAAGATAATACATCCCCTACATATGCGACTGAATCCAACATTATAGATCCGAACGATGCTTCGTTGAAATCTTGGTAGACGGTAGGATAGTATCTTCTCACATGAGTGATTAAATCATTCCTTATTGATTCATAATCTCTACTTGTATAGTTTATAGGTACTATATCTTTTTTTTCAAATGGCAATTTTATAACTCCTTAAATCTAAATAGTTCAATATTACTCATTTCCCAAAGGCAAATTTAAAGTATCTTGGACGCCTATAGATTTTATTACATAAGTAATAGATACATACATTTTATTATAATTTGGAGACACGGGGTCTGAACCTGACTTAAAATCTACTTTACTAATAGCAATGAATGGCATGTACTTTGCAGTCTGACCTCTTATGTTCGTTTTTATCTCCGTTTCTGTCTCGGGGGTCATCTGTTTAAACATGTATTTATAAAGACCGACGCCGAACTCAGGATCCATTACTCGCTCACCCTGACCTGTTAATATCAAACATTTGAAGTTTTGCTTAGTAGTTTGCCTCACTGTTGTCAACATAGAATATCCATGTTTGTCATCTTTGGATAGTGGAAGCCTCGGGGCTAATGTTCGCGCTCCAGCCATATTTTATCCTCCCATATAGTCATATTTTCTAGAATTCATAGTGACTTTCATGTTTTCTTTTAGCATTTTTTTAGTTTGTACAAATGCGGAGAACAAATCGCTTGTGCCGTAAGATTGTATTCCCCCAAGGACATTGAAAAGCAATATGTTATCCAGTGAAAAACACAGATTTGTTAACGCCTTGTATTCTTCACTAGTAATTATGTCATTCCTCAAATTTTGAAACACTGTGTCGTATGTTTTGCTGTTACTCTTGATTGAGGTATTAAAATCTTTCCAAGCCATATCTTCAAATGATTTGCCAAAGATAGACTCAAATGGAATCTGTTCTTCCCTCTTAAAAAGTGGTATAACAATAGAATAGGTTCCGTCTCCCATGTAAAAGTCACGATTGGACTGAACTTTACTGGTTATTTCGTTATATTCTGTAGTTATATCACCGACTAGCGTGGCGGCTACTGCTTGACCGGGAGTTCCGATGGCAAGGGCGAGGGCGGCAGTGTCGGCATCTATATAGTCATCTAACGACCCTAATGGCTTTTTAACTACCTGTTCGATTGCGCCGAACAGAGTTGCGACTTTGCAATTGTCACCATCATGACACACCAAATATTTCCCATAAGAAGCTGGATCTCGAAACTGTTTAATAGTCGCGCTGGAAAAAACAGATTTTTTCGGATTGCCAGAAGGGGAATGCATGCCTTTGTTACGCGAGTAATTATTAAATATTTTGCTAGCAACTTCTTGGATGTCCGGGTCGACGGATTCATCAGAGGGGTCAACAGCAATTCCATAACACAGCCTGGATCCAATTCTTATATTTTTGAAAAGAGCTTTTAATTTTTTTGCTGAATTTGCCGGATCGCTGAGAGAAGAAACTGCATTGTTTAGGGCATCCCAAGTTTCTGTATCCATATTCGGACTGATAACGCCTTGAGTTGATCTGTTTCTTTGGAAGTCCAAGGTGCCTCCGGGGAGGTCTTCAAGAATAAGATATTTCTGTATAAAAAACATGCCGTTTTTGAATTTATTATATCTGGATCCCTTGAACAAGCTGAAGTTCTTTTCTGTGACATCTTTTATGACGCCTACGGATTTGCCCCCTAGTTCATTGTCTTCCACAAGACCGTAATTCCCTGCGTTGGAATGAGGGGGTAGTGATTCAGTCTTAGAATACAAAAGAAAGTCAGAAAGCACTGCTTTGGAACCTGAAGACATGGTTTGTTGGAATTTCTTTTGTGTTTCATTGAAGTTCTGATCTATATAATAATCTATTCCACGAGAATTTCCAGAGTATTTGTCAGCGTCGATTCCTAAATCACTTCTAGTCTTAATGAAATCAAAAGTTGAGTTGAAAATAGAATTATAACTATTCCACTCTGTATTCGATAAATCCGCTTCTATCATCTTTATGATATAATTTTTTGAAATTTTAGAAATCTGATCACTGTCTTCAAGATCAAACTTTTTATAAAATGGGTAGCCACGCGAGAAAAACTCAACTATATATATCGTAACATAGACTTTTATTAAGCCATTTAATATAGAATATTCTTTTGGACCAACAATACTATCGTCGTTTGGGTCTTCAAAATCTCCCAAATCATAATGTTCAGCCATATCTTCTTTTGCCTGGGTGTAGTCTACCATATTTTCTATTTCATTTTGTAGTTTTTCAGAAAGACCAGTTAACTCTTCAGTAATCGCCTCTTCATCGCCTCCAGAAATAGCGTCTCCCGCTTCTCGCAAAATCCTTTCTGCTGTTTGGGAGAATATAAGATAAAACAAATCGTCAGTATTATCATTTTCATAAGAATCCCGCTTCTTCGTTACCAAATATGGTACAGGAGCATTGCTGCCGCAACCAGGCAGAGGATTTCCTATCGCATCTCTTGAATTTTTTATAAAATAATCTTGAATCAATTCATACAACACTGATTGTGCCTGTGACATACCCGCCGCTTTCGCTTGTTGATAGTCTATGCTTTGTCCGAAAATCTTTTCAACCACCTCCGGTACAGCGATTGGTTCTTGATAAATTTGTTCTAGAGTTGATTGCTTATTAATGCCGCCCACTTTAACACTTTCTATCGTTTGAAAACCGTTTTCTCCAAAAGTATATTTAGGGTTAGTGTTGTTAAACCAGTATTCCCTCCCTCCAGCGTTCATCCCTTGAGTAATTAATTTAGGCTTTTTTATAGTTTCCAAAACAAAATTAGCAAACTCGGGTCCTAATTTGGTAAAATATACAGATGCTTCAAATTTAGACATTCCTTTTGGCGCTGCGGTCATAGTTTCCGCCATCCTTTCTAGAAGAAAATTTTGACTCTTGGGTTTGTTTCTTGAAAGAATCCCATTTTGTTTTGCACTATCGGTGGTTGCAGGCGATTGTATGCCGCCAGTTCCTCCGCCAGTTCCTCCGCCGGATCCTCCGCCGGATCCTCCGGATCCGTCAGGCAGAAGAGCATTTTCGGAAGTCGGGCTCGAATAAGGTTTGTTAAAAATATTTGGGCTTAAGCTGCTAGAAGAATCTTTTAATAAATCTAATATTTTCTTATATTTGTCGACTTTCGAAGTAATTTCTTTCTGAAATACCGAATTGTATACAGAGGTGTTCTGGCATTTTTCACACATGATATTTTCCAGCTCTCTTGCGATATCTTGGCATACGACTGGATTTGTGTAATAATTTGTTATAGTATTTTCTACCTCCTCAATGGAACGAGGGCTTATATTATCGCCGAGACAAGAGAAAAAATCAGATATAACAGATATGGTCAAAACTGGTACATGTGAGAAAACGCTAGGGTATTTATCATTGGTAAAATCACGAACATCTTCCAGCAAGTTTTTCGTGGGAGAGCCTTCAAATAAACTAAGCATTTCAATTGGTGCCACCATAGAAGATATTGCATCTAAATATTCAACTACTGTGTTTCCTGGGGTTGAATTGGCTGGTATCCCGCAATTACCAAAAATAGAAGTTAGATTTTCTGCATATATATCTTCGTCAAAAGTGCCAATAGAGTCTTTCATTAAGTCATTTATATTCGAAGCCCCATAATCTTTTCCAATTAGGGCTGCGGAGCTGGGGTTTGGTATTGACCCAAGAGGGGTTGACCCAAGAGGGGTTCCGATGGGGTTCGAAGAGCTTCCAGCGCCCATGGACATAGCCCCAAGCGAGGCTGCGGATGTGGCGGTTAAGGCTTCGAGGGCATTGGCAGTTCCCATGTCACCATCACCATCCTGATCATTGGATGCGCCGTCGCCTGATTGTAGCATAGAGATTAGTGACTCAAGCGCAAAGATTATCATGCCCAATACTATTCCCGCCAAAGCTGCTTCGAAGGCGATAATTAAGCCTTTTTGCACGGTATCCAGCAGGTTGAATGATGGAAGTCTTGTGGAGAAAGATGGCAATTCTAAGTCGGGGGCGTCTGATGTGTCGGCGGACTCGTTGCCGGGGCTGGAGTCATAAAAAGACCCCATGGCTGAGAATAGTTTGCCCAAATCTATATGGCTTAATGCTAGATCATATAATTCGTCTAGACCCCCAAATCCTAGTTTAGATTTTAAATCCGAAACAAAGCTTGCGGATGTTAAAAAATCGCCGCTATTAATCATTTGCATGTCTCTGTATTCAATAGCTTGCAACTTGAAATCCATATCTTTTCCGCTATATCTAAAAGAGCCGTGATCTATATTCCCATCCAGACCTAAAGTTCCATTAAAGCTTTGGGCTATATTATTGAGGATATTTTCTGTGTCTACCGTAACTCCCAGCCCAACGGTGCCAAATTCTCCCACCTTTTTGAAATTTTTTCTCTTTGAGACTGTTGTCACAACTGCATCCGGGTATAAAACATAACTCTCAAAAAATCCTTTCAAGGATATGCTTGAATTACAAAAGTTATTTTGATTCAAAAACATGTTACAGGCTCGCGGCTCATTAAAAGGGTATGAATTCACAACTTCTGAAAATCCGATAGTCATAAACTGCTCTTTGGTGCCAGAAGAAACCGAGACTGACCTGAGAAAGGAATTTTCAGTAAAATACACATTTATTATCTTTTGTGGCACCGCCCTATTGTTGTGCTTGGGATTTTCCGCCCTAATGTCGATGTCATTCTGAATTAATAGAAACTTTATTTTCTGTATACAATCTTGTATCTTTTTTATTTCGCTCTCAAAGTTAAAATTCTGCACCCTGTAGTCTGAATTGAGGTAATCTTGATATCTTCTTTTTAAGCAATTTGTTGTCTCTCTAGATAAATTGTCTAAAGAATCAACAGGAATAGAAAACTTGTAGGGCGTTCTCAAGTCTGCCGCTGGTATTGATGAGGCTAGCGCTTCTGCTTGCTTATTTACATATTGTAAATATACAGCAGGGATTATGACCAATATCTTCAATTTTGACCCTGGTCTTGTTGACAAATAATAATCTTTTACAAGAGTAGAAAGCGGCGCATTTATAAACTCTTCCACAGAGGGCACATTGCCTTGGTACACGGGTACTCCTTCGTAAGGTGCTGAAAAATAATCATACATCCTACGAACTGCACTGTCTGTTGCTTCAGGCTCAAAGTCTGATAAACCTTGGCTTGAGTCTATGCATGTGTACGGTAGCGTGACGGTGACCCACCATTCTCCGTTTTCTCTGTGATAATAGGGGGTTGTATTTTCATGCCACTCTGGTATTAGAACTTTTGCCATAGGGGACATATTCTCAACGACAATTGGCGATTTTGGCAAAAGATCCTTGCCGTTGCTACCGGGTGTTAAATATTTTGTAAGAATATATCCTTCTGTTCCAGTTTTCGTTACTTTAACAAAAGCCCACTGCCCTTTTCCGTCCGCCCATTCTCTCTGCATCATAAAATTTTGACCAATGTCAACATATTCCAAAACAACAGACGAATTGCTAAAATCTTGCCTAAGTGGTACGCGAGATATTTCTACTTCAGAATTTCCTCTAAATTCTTGCGGTACAGATAGATCCCCATCATACTCTTTATCATCTATGTAATGCGTTGGTTGAAAGATTTTTTTATAATTCAACATATTCTTATTCTCAAAAGTCCTATCATCAATTGGTATTGTTATGTTTACTTATTATATAGTTAGAACCACATGGCTTTAAGTAATCTATTTCACTTGTAATTGAATTGGTTGCAACACTAATATTGGATGGAAAGTCCATAGCGCTTATCTGAACTGCGTCGGCTGATGCTGCAATTGCTAATTCTATAGAAGGTGCAGCAAGTCCGGGGCCGACTGCACAAGCAGTTATGTGTGTGTGTGCAGCTAGGGTTGCATCCAAGGCGACTTGCTTCGTCGCTAGAGAATTAATAAGACCGTTAAGAGTTCTAATATCTTCAACAATATTTCTCAACAATTTAACTAGATTATTTCCCTTAACTAAAGGCTGCAAATCAGAATCGTCATTACCAGCGATGAGGTCAATACCCTTTGTTGCCAATATGTCTCCACCAAGAGAATTTCTCCCCTCTGTGTGTGTGACCAGCTTTATTCCTTCGCGAGCCATTATTCTAACACTATCGCCTTTTATGCCCACCCCAGATCTAGCTATAGAGTTTCCAACTTTTCCGCTAGCTAAATTAAAATTTTTATCAATATCCGTTTTTTGACTAATGTGTATTCTGGCTGAGTCTTTCTGAAAATTTGGATCGACTAAATCTTTTCCCTCGTTTTTGTCGGCAGATTTGTTACCGCTGGGTGGTCTTCCAACAACTATGTCTATAGATCCAGCGTGAGTATCTCCTCTTCCGCCATACCCAGACATTAGCGATGCGGGTCTGTCTCTTCCCACTACAATTTGTGCATTATTTTGCCCATTTGCGACTATATCTTCACTTGGAGCCTTGCGAAATGCAGAAATTGGTTCAACTTTCTTATCATTCGCAATTCCTTCGGAGCCAACAGATTCTGCTTTTGTGGAATTACCTAGCTTTTTTTTGGCAACATCATTGAGTTGGCTCAAATCGCTTGGATTACTCTTATTTCGTCTTTTTGACATCTCTTATTCCCCCTAGAATTATTCAAACACTTGTTTCTCGTATCTCTCATCGGAGGTTAATCTTCCGGTTTTTTTGCTTTCTTCAATTACATAAGTGCAATATTTGTAATACTTCCCGCCCACAACAGATCCAGTTTTGGTATTTGCAAATTCTTTTCCGCTAAACCAACTTTTTCTGGGTAGCTGTACTTCCCATCTTTTATAATCGACTGCGCTTGGATATATTCCGTACAGATAAGCATTTTCGATAAGCCATCCCCATGCAAAAGAATTGATGGCAGATGGTCCACCTTGGAAGCCGTTGTTACCAATATCAAAAACAAGACCAGTTTCGTAAACTGATCTAAAAGGCTCGTATCTTTGTGCTTCTTTTATAGATCCATATTTCCCATCCTGCATCATTTTATCTACATAATAATCATAATCATTGTTGTATTTGTGAGATTCAAAGCCTCTTGATATCTTGAATATTCCGTCGATCAAATTCCCCAAATAAAAAGATTTTCCCTCTTCTCCGCTTATATATTCAAACCAAGCAATATTGAGCGCCTCAAATCGTTCAGCCGCCAAAATATGAAGTTTCTGCCTCTTAATGCCGTTTGAAGTCGGGACATCCACCAAATTTCTAGACAACTTTTCGATATTCCCGTAAGAGTATGGTCGAACCCTATTTGTACGCATCATATTTGGTTCACCAGGGTCAGCTATCCTTATGTTTTTTAAATATCTTATTCTGGTGTCTGTCTTATAAGTTCCGTCATTGGTTACTTTTAGGTTCTCTTTATTATCATATTTTGATACCATTCCTCCCAATGTAGTTCTGGGTGGGATGATAAAGCCGCCCTTTGAAGAATAAAAATTAAATCCTTCCTTTTGTAATGTTGGGGAATTTGTATTGTTTGAAGTTGCAACTTGTCCGGATGCCCCGCCGGTTGCCGCTGATGCCCCTGTGGAGCCCTGAGCTTTTGAGTTGAATGGTTGTGATGACTTGCCGGCTCCAGCTTCACTGTTGATAGTTGTTTTGTCCGCGTTAACTGGTCTCAAATAAACTCCTGCTGATTGTGTTTTTTTGTCTACAAAATCAACCCAAACCAAAGATCCTATTTCGGGCAAATAAGAGCTTGTCTTTGTATCAGCGGATGAAAAAATTGGATACATGTCAATAATTCTTTTGTCTACTTCTTCTGCACTTTTATTCCCCCCACTAGATACATTAGGCAATTGTCCACTAACACCCGAAGCAGTTCCGGCTGATTCACTTTTAAATGTGATTGGAATGGGAAGAGCAGCATGTAGCTCTGGAATTCTTACCCTTATTGATAGCAAGGGAGGGGGATCAGGATTGTTTCCAAGTTGTGACCTGATCAGCCAATTGTTTTCAGAGGCTTCTAGTGCCACTTCATTGGATTCAATCCTCAAAACAACACCTATATATGGACCGGAATTGGCAAATATATCTGCGGCATAGGATGATTCTAATTGCTTTTTTGATAGCTGGAAAAATCCTACTTTTTCCCTCTGATTAAAGGGAATGTCTGAGAATCCCGAGTCAAATAAAGAATTTAGTTGCCCGAATTGCGTATTTAAATTACTAAATTCGCTCTTCTTCCTCTCAAGATCGTCATCTGGGAGGTCTGCCAAGGGTCCTCTAACCTTTTTGTTGTCACCAGCCATTATGCTGACTCCTTGATCAAGTCAAACAACTCTTCCTTGTCCTCAGTGCTTAATCCGTCAGATCCTGCCGTTTTCTTCTGGATGAGTGCGCTAACTTTGACAAGCTGCTCGTTTGATCTTTGCAGGGTTTCCACATACTTCGCTGCGATTGTTCCAACAGATTCTTTCCTGTCTTCGTCTTTTTTGATGTATTCCAACAATTCCATCAACAGAGTTGTTGTAACAGCACGATCACTTCTAATATTTTTAATTGCTTCTTCTATGTATGAGTCTAAGTCTTTCATGATAATATAATTAGTGCTAAATTATATTTCTCCACGATCCCATTTCTTTTTAAATACCCTGTATCTAACTCTCATTTTATTCAGATTGTTGACAACCTGCTTTGTATTTAAGCCTGTAATTTCTCTGATATAAAAGTAAATTGCTTTCTTGTTGTATATTTCTAAATTATCGGGTGAAGATAGGAGCATCCTTATTGCTTCATAAACCTTTTCCTCATTAGGCTTCATATTGATTGTTTTTTCCCACAAGTCGATTTCTTCCCATAGATTTTTCCAAAATTCATGATCTTCGCGTTTAGAGTGATATTCGTTTTCAACAACAACCTTTGACATATCAATATTCTTTGGCAAATCATCTATTTGCACTTCTCTTTTGTTGCTTTGATTTGTTTTTCTAACCTTGTGAATAAACCAATTTTTTGTGATGACTGAGAAGTATGAAAACGCTTTGGAGCCCTTGTTCGGGTCATACTTATCCAAAATCGTTGTAAGCCAAATTTTACACTCATCCTTCAAAACATCAATATTTGGCAAACTTGTAAAACGGTAGGTGTAAATGATTTTATCAACCATTTCACTAAACGCTGGTTCTATATATTCTATGTAAAGCTCGGTTCTTACCTTTATATCATCAGTATTTGTATACTGTATAATTGCATTCTCATGAACTTTCGTAAAATATAAGTTTTTCTTTTTAGCCATATTAAATTAATCTAGGTTTGTTTCTTCAACTTCATCCATCCTCTCTTCCGTCAAATTATAAACACCATTAAACTCTTTTACATGTTCTATTATCTGTCTAGAATGAACTATTAAATTTTTTATACTTGGCTCACCATAATACATCTCCATTTCATAAAGCTGCTGAAGATGATTTTGATATGAAGCCAAATCTTCCACTAAGTTTCCCATGTTGTCTGAAACTGATAGTAATTTTCCGAGCATTTTTCGTATATACCAGAGTAAAACACCATTAAGTATCAAAGAAATTATTAAAAAAAATATAAGAAGACTCATTTGTATTCTTCCCTCGCATCACGCTTATCTTGTTTAATTTGCTGCCTTGCTTCTTCTATGTGCTTTTTTACAATATTGCCAGCAGTATTTTTTTTAAAGTATGTCGGCATGGAAGGTACTCTTGTTAGTTGCCCCTTCGTTTCACATAATTTGCAGACGGTCTCGATGCTTTTCATAGAGTGAAATGCCTCAAAATGGTCATCACACGCCTCACAATAGTAGCAATAAGTTGGCATGCTACTCCTCTGTCTCCCCTATTTCTTCCACTCCCATTTTGACAAGGGGAGGATTTTTAACAAAAAGTTCTGGGTCACTGCCTTCTTCTTCGGTTGCAGCAACGAATTCAAAACCTTTTAAAACTGGGACAATATCACTTTGTTCCAAAAGGCTCTTTTGAAGAGCCATCATAACTGCTCCAACTGCTTGATCTGATAAATTCATTGTTTTTCTCCTATCTGTATTTTCAATATGTTTTTATAGTAAATTTTCACACCCACACTCATCCTTTAAATATTCTATTACATCTTCTTTAAATTTACTATGAAATTTTTCGTCCAAGTATTCTTTTACCAAACTAGAATTATGCAATTCCTCTTTTGAGCCAATTGCATCGCAATAATGAAATACCTTCACTTCCCTTCCAGTATGATTATATAGTTTTTTGTCTCTAACATAAAAATCTTTTAGATTTTTATTTTTATTCTCGGGTTTCAACTCTCCGAAGCCTCTAACATTATAGCACACATTTGTTGTATTTGTTAGGTCAACAATTTCCACACTAGGTATAGTTTCAAATTCGCCCCTACTATGCATATCTCTCAAATCTTTTGGATCTTTCAATCCGCCGAGCGCTTGGTCTTCCAGATACTGAAACACATTAATAGAGGGATATTTGTTAGCAAATATGTTCAATGCCCCTTGTTCATTCAAATTATGGTAGAATGCCCCGGCAATATCTTTGACAGATTTTTTATTTTTCTCTGCTATCAATAATAACAAAATTTCAACCGTTTCTCTACTAAAACGATCCGGAAGTATAGCCTTTCCCAGCTCCTTATCAGTCTTTATTGCAATATGTGCTAATGCAGTGGGATTATTCTGCAAGAGATTGTACTTTTCAAAAACTGCAATAATTTTTGATACGCCGGCTGCACCATTAAAGCAAATTACATCCGCGTTTAAATTATGTATTTCCATTTTCAAATCTTTCTTAGCATATCCCTCGCGATAATTTTCTTCATCAAAAGACTCAGATATAATCTTGTCCCGCATATTGCTGATAACCTCTTCGGGGGTAGTGTTTGACTTCCCTCCCAATTCCATCAAAGCTTTCCTATAGTCCCCTTCAGCAGATTTATTAAAATGAGCATTAGTGTTTATTAGTGTCAGATTATCATAGCCAAATAATTCTTCACGATTAACCTTTCCAGATTTTACATCATGTCCACAAAATTCATCCTCAAAAAATGGATATTCTGCGGATCCATAATAGTCCAGAGAAGCTAGTACGGGAACCCTCTCTTTGAGAGGTACCCCTTGTTCAATATCCCTCATGAATTCATCAAGCCTGCCTGTCGTGATAGTGTCCCCTCCTAGTTTTATCACCTTTTCATATTTCATCTTATCAATCATAAAATTACATGCCACATAAGCCCTTATTGCTTGAGGAAGTGCTCTGCTTACATCTTCGTCTTCAAAATTATATATTTCGGGATACAAAAATGGAATTATCTCCTTTTCGTCTAACAAATACACATCAACATCTGGGTGATGTTTTACAAAACTATTGTAGGAGTTTTTGCTCAAAGAAGAGTATTTCTCCCCCCACGAGTGGATAAGGCATGCAGTTTTATTGTCTGGGGACAGCCTTTTTGGTAAATTCATATTATTCTCCTGTTCGTTTTTTAAAATATTCCAAGTCTGCTTCAAACATCATTTTAGCAAGACCTTCAAATGTCACCTCGGGTTCCCAACCTAATTTTTCTTTTGCTTTTGTAGAGTTTCCAAGAAGATAAGGGACTTCTTGTGGTCTAAAAAGCCTTGGGTCAATCTCAACATATTTATCGGCACTTCCAAGACCTGCTTGGTCAAAAACTGCATCTAAAAACTCTTTTACAGAGTGAGTCTCGCCTGTTGCAATAACATAATCATCTGCCTGCTCTTGTTGCAACATCATCCACATGAGTTTCACATAGTCACCAGCAAACCCCCAGTCACGCTTTGCATCAAGATTTCCTAAGAATAATTTATCCTGAAGACCTAGTTTAATTTTTGCGGCAGCCATAGTAATCTTTCTGGTTACAAAAGTCTCACCTCTTCGTGGTGATTCATGATTAAAAAGAATGCCACTGCATGCATATTGACCATATGACATTCTATAATTTCTTACAAGGTTATGAGCAAAAACCTTAGCGCAAGCATATGGGCTTGCAGGCATTAAGCGCGACTCCTCATCAAAAGGATAATTTGGATTATCTCCGTACATTTCTGAGGAGGATGCTTGATAAATTTTACAATTTGGCACCAGTTCTTTTGCGGCGTTTAAAAGTCGCAATGTCCCCATGGCAATGCCATCAACGGTGTGCTCCGGAATATCAAAAGAAACCCTAACATGGGATTGCGCTGCTAAATTATATATCTCGTCTGGTTTGTACTTGTTGATTAGAGACCAAATGCACCCTGCATCGTTAAGGTCGAAATATTCTAGCTTAAAATTAGGATGACTGAAGAGGTTGTCCACCCTATCAGTGCATATGAGAGATGTCCTTCTTTTGAGACCAATAACTTTGTACCCCTTCTTTAGCAGCAATTCTGCCAAATAAGAGCCATCCTGCCCCGTAATACCGGTTATAAGTGCAACTTTATTTATTTTGCTTATACCACTCATATGTTTTCAGGACCCCGACTTCAAATTTGGTGAATTTGAAATCTCCATAAAGTTCTTTAAATTTCTTATTAGAGCCATCTTTCCTGTATTGACCATCTAGTCTATTATTAAAAATTATTTTAACATCTTTTTGTATATTTTTTAATAATATTTCTATCATTTCTTTTATAGATAGGTTTTCGTCGGGAGATATTATTAAAGGCAAATCAGTGTTATGCCTCTCCAATAAAAAAGGGATTATCCTCACCAAGTCATCAACATACAACTGCTGTCTTAGGGGCTTTCCAGTTCCCCAAAATTCAACATTGTCGCCAGCTACTGACTCGTGTATCTTCCTTATCATTGCTGGTACAAAGTGAGAGGTATACGGATCAAAATTGTCCCCTATCCCGTAAATGTTAGATGGGCTAAATGTTGAATAATTTACGCCATACTGTTGTCTATAAGACCTAATCATAACCTGCAACATTCTCTTGGAATATCCGTAGGAAAAGTTAGTTTTTGCAGGTGCACCATTGAACATTTCAGACTCATCAAAGGGATAAGTCGTTAGATGATCCGGGAACGCACAGGTGCTAAGTGAAGCGAGAAGTCTTTTTATTCCAAATTTGTAAGCTGATGCGACAACATTTGTATTAATTAAACAATTTTTAGTGAAAAAGTCCGCTTGGTTTTCAGCATTAGCCCTAATGCCGCCTACGACAGAAGCGAGATGAATCACAGAAGAGGGGGAAATATCCTTAAACATCCTCTCACATTCAACATAATTTAGCAAATCATAATCAGATGATGATATATATATCCAATCTGGTTTGTGGATACGCAGGCGAGAACCCAAGAAGCCAGTGCCTCCGGTGACTAAAACACTCATTTAATAATCACTACCCCCTGATTTTTGTCCGTATTTTACAAGCAACCTGAAAAACATAATTCGATGTTTCCCCGGATATTTTTAATTTGTTTATCCTTATAAGATCTAGACCTGCCAGCTTAACTAATTCTTCAATTGATTTGGTTGTGAAAAAATTTATATGTTCGTGCCAATGCCTTTTATTATAAACAATATCCGAAAAATTACCTTCTTCCTCAAATTTTCTAATTAAATTTTCGTATGGCAGTTCAATATATAAAATATTTTCATCAGACATATTTTTTGAAATTTTGTTAAGAGTCTCCAATGGATACGGAACATGTTCCAAAACATTACTGCACACGATTAAGTCGTACTTGTAGTCCTCGACATCACTAGAAGTTAAAAAATTTGCCTTTCCATTACTAATTTTTCTTGAAATATCATAGATGTATAATTTTCCACACTCATCATAAAAAGGGGTATTTTTGCCAGTGTCGCCGCCCCAATCCAAAATATTGAAAGATTTGCTTGCATTCAAAAGGGGGCGAATAAATTCTTCTATATCAGAAACATAGTTATATCCTTTTTTTAAATTATTATTTTTATTTTTGTACCCTGGTTCGTAATAATCTCGCAAAGTAACATATTCCTCATCTCTATAATTTGAATATAAATTAGACATTTCCCCATCACTAAATCTCAAATCCATAAACAAGTGTCCGCATTTTTTGCAAAAAAGGGAATTGCACCTTGTATATACAATTCCACACTTAAAACCATAACGCTCCAAATCCCATTCCGGAAGAATTTCTACCGGTGCGTTTCCGAGCGCTCTGTGGGAAATAAATGGCATAAGGAAAGATGGAGAAGAAATTAAATCAACACTCCCGCAGCAAACACATGAAGTTGCAACCCTCTCTGTCATACGCCTCCATTCAGTGAAAAATCTTCAAATTCCGTACCTTTGAAATCACAACGATACTTAGCTCCTCTTTTTATGCCTCGATCTAAACCAAGCATAAATCTAAATTCTGGGGATAAGTTTTTTGTGATTTCCTGATCTACTACGGACAGGTGTTCCTCTTCTGTGCAAAGCTCTTTCAGGTTGGAAGCGGCGAAGCAGGAGAAAAGTCCAAATCTAGGCTTTTTTGAATTATTTTGACCACTTTTGTGCCATGTATGCCCTGTCCACACGACCAAAGATCCCTTTGGCGCAATCACCTTCGTAAGATCCTTGTCTGAGACTTCTCCGGGCTTTGGTGCTCTAAAAAGTTTATGACTTTTAGGCAAAAGCATAGTGGCACCGTTGCTTGAGTTCCAGTCGGTCAAGAGAAAATTTAAGTTCAATCGAGATACCGAACGGGGTAATGGGTTTGCTGTAAAGTCCCATCCGTCGACATGAAGTTGTTGGGAGGGTGCGCCGGGATAAAGTATGTTTGATTGAAAACTGCTCATAACATATTTGTGATGAAGGTTGTCTCTGGCAAAATAAAAGTCCAATATTTCCCTAACGAGGGGCATTTTTAACAACTCCAAATATACCGGATGCTTTGATATTAAATTGTAGACTCTTTGGAGATTATTGTCTTCGCTTCCATATCGATAAGATTCTCCGGCGCGATCCTCTTCTTCTGCGATCATTAAAGTGAGATCGCTAAGTCCCTTTACTTTATCTTTCGGAAGTACCGAAGGAATTATTAAATACCCGTTGTCTTCCAAGAATGACTTATGTTGCGAAATGAGAAATCTGTCAGGACCCCTTATCTCACCCGCTTCCCTAAGTACATCAAGGACTATACTGCACACATATTGGGCAGCATGTTGCATATTGTAAGGGTCAAAAGGAGGGTGTGATAGGTTATCATTTATACCATTACACAACCTCAGTATAGAATCGGGACTGATTTTTTCAGAATTAATATCAATTGGCGGTAGGTTATCTACACCGAGAGAGTCTTTAAGATAATAATTGCTTCTACACTTATATCCCCTAAGATCCTCAGAGTTAATCCCAGAACACAATATCCCAACGAAGGGGACAAAATTATTATTTATCTGTATTTGCTCTCTTGAGATGATAGCTGTAAGAAAATTTACGACTTTAGCAATCTCAAAATATGAAGAAACTGGTACTATCTTCATTGCCTCGCTGATCACCATCTCCAGTTTTCCTTAAAATCTTCAACCATGTTTTTTATTTCTTGATCAAATATTTTCGTAGGTCTCCAGCCAAGATTTTTTAGCTTTCTGTCGTTTAGTGCATATCGAACATCCTGCCCGAGGCGGATTGCTGATAAATCAACATGGCTTTCCCAATCATTATCGTCACCAAAATAGGCTTTAATAATCTTTCTAACTGTATCTATATTTGCCTGCTCAAAACCACCTGCCACATTATAAATTTCATTAACATTGCCGGAATCAATTATAGTCATTATTGCTTCCGCTGTGTCATCAGCATGCAACCAATTTCGTATTGGAGTGCCTTGATTGTGTAAGTTTATCTTTTTTCCACGCATCAAATTCTTAACAGAAAGTGGTATAAGTTTCTCTGGGTATTGTCCGATTCCATAATTGTTTGTAGGTCTCAAAATAAGATATTTGATATCATAAGTCCTTGCCCATGCATTAATCAGCATATCTGCTGCTGCCTTTGATGCTGAATAGGGGTTGCTAGGTTTTAAAATATCACTTTCAACATGCGCTCCGGACTCAATATCTCCATATACCTCATCGGTGCTAATGTGAAATAATATTGGTCTGTCATTGCAATTAACTGGCTTGAACCGAACTAGGTCTAAAAGATTTTTGACTCCCAAAACATTACTTTCGATAAATTCATGGCTATTGATGATACTGTTTCCAACATGAGATTCCGCAGCAAAATTAATAACATAATCACAATCATAAATTCTTTTCATATCCCTAATGTCTGATTTTTCAAACTTAAAATTTGGATATTTCTCAAATTCCTCAAGATATTTGGGATTTGCTGCATATGTCATCTTATCTACACCATACACAGCCCAACCTTTCTTTAAGGCTTTTCTGGTCATGTGGGATCCCATAAACCCTAAACATCCGGTTATATACACAATTTTCATGCGGCACCTCTTACATTCAGTTGTCGTGATTTTTGTTTAAAAAAATCTCTAACCACCTTTTCAATATATTCTAATTTTTCATCAGTAATCCCCACAAATGTGCCTAGAAAAAAAGAATTTGTAGTGATTAGATGTGCATTCTCAAACCTTTCCTTAATATTTTTATAGTCTGATTTTAAGTGGGCATATCCAGGGTGATATAGAATATTGCCCGAGAAATATGATCTGGTTTGGATTTTATTTTTCTCTAAAAATGAGACAAAATCGTGCCTAGAAAATGGTGCATCCTCTTTTATTGTCAGCAAAAACGCAAACCAGTTTGGATCCGAATCATCATTTGCTAACGGAAGGTGGAAATATTCTTCGTATGGTTCAAAAATATTATATAATTTAGTGAAATTTACTCTCCGAGCCTCGTCAAGCATCGGAAGCTTTTTGAGTTGTTCGAGCCCCATAGCTGCTTGTAATTCTAAAGGCTTTAGATTATAACCTATTTCATCAAACACATAGCGGTGGTCATAGGTAAAGTCGGGAAGATCTGGGAGCCATGCCTGAAATCTATTACCGCATGCGGTTGTTGACACCACGCAACCCGGCTTCCCTGTATTGCAATAACATGCCCTGCCCCAATCTCTAAAGCTAGCTATGGATTTTCGCAAACCCCCTATGTTGGTTGCTACAAAACCTCCCTCACCAGTTGTCATGTGATGTGCCGGAAAGAACGAGCATGTCGAGATGTGCCCAAAGGAGCCTAGTTTTTTGCCCTTATAGAATGAACCCAAGGCATCGCAAGCATCTTCTATAAACACCAGATTGTATTTCTCAACAAGACCCATTAGTCGATCCATGTCGGGTGGATTGCCAAGAACATGTGCAAACATTACCCCTTTAATGCTTGGATCTTTTTCCAAAATAGCTTCTACCTCATCTAAATCCAAATTTAAATCTGGTAGAGTTACATCTACGAAAACCGGCTTTAAGTTACATTGCAGTAAAGGATTAACAGTTGTAGGGAAGCATACAACAGGCGTTATAAACTTGTCGCCGTCGTCTAACTTGAAGTGTGATTTAGCGGCAGTTACGGCTAGCAAGTTAGCCGAGCTTCCCGAGTTTGTCAGGGAGCCGTGTTTTTTGCCTAAATGTTTGGGAAATTCAAGTTCGAATTCACGCGACTTTTTACCAAAAATAAGCCATTCATCTAAAAGGCTGTCAATTGCGGCAACAAATTCTCTATCATCAAAAACGGGTCCGGAGTATGAAACCCAGTCTTCTCCAGGCGTCCATGAATCATTCTTCCGCTTCTCTAAAACATAATCTTTTACTAAATCTAATATTTCTTGTTTTTTATCCATGCGAATATTGTAACAAAATTATTTCTATTTTTCAAGTATTTTTTAGATTATTAACAGGAAAAAGAAGAGCCGCATCCACAGGTTCCGGTAGCTTTTTTGTTAACAAATTTAAACCCAGATTGGGTTAAGGTTGATTCATAGTCTATTGTGGTATCGGTAAGCATAAAGGAGCTTTTTCTATCTAAACATATTTTTACGCCATCAAATTCTAATATTGTATCTCCTTCATTTGGAGATTCTTCTATTTGCATATCATACATAAAGCCAGAGCAGCCTCCTCCCTTAACGGCAATACGCAAATAATCAGATTCCTCAACAGAGTTTTTTAAAGTTTTTATAGCATTTTCTGTAAAATCTAGCATGTCTAAGCTCCTCGGATTGACTCCTCGATTGGATCGAAAGGTTTAATTTCTTTGCCCTTAATTGTGATAAGAGGTGCATTTTCCCAAGTCTCAACTTCCTTGCCGCACCCACTATCAGGCTTAACATCCCCCATATTTCCTTTGTCAAGGAAGTCGTCAGATGTAAATACCCTATCGTATCGTACCGGCACTTCTGAATCTCCGTAGGACTCGGAAATAACATTTTCAATAAATCCTTTGTCGACACCGCATATGCATGGCATATTCTTTCTAGGGTCGAACCATTTAATGTTTAATCCTCTGCCAATAATATCAGCTAAGGGCTCTTCAAAAAAGTTGCCAAGTGAAATGTGCTGGTATGGGCATGGCATAACATCACCATACCTTGAGATTGGCACCATTCTTTTAACAGCGATGCAACCAATATCTCTACCATATGATGGCGTCATGTGTGTAAAAATATCATATTCTTCCTCAAACTGTTGAAGTATTTTTCCTTCTTTTTCGGTCATCATCTGTTCTGTAACGCCTTCGTAGGCTCCAACGGGCTTGGCATAGACCACATAGGTTCCAACCTCTTTTGCTTGGGCATAATCTAGGAAATTTCTCCACTCATCTGTATAGATGCGGTCTTTCCAGATAACAGTTGAGAGAATAACATGAAGATCAGCTTCCTTACAAGCATCAACCGCTCGCATCACTCTGTCAAATGACCCTTCGGCTCGACGGAAAGTATCGTGGCTTTTTGCATCGGCACCGTCAAGGCTTAACTGAACCTTATCAACTCCGATCTTTTTTAAATGTTTTGCTCTTTCCAAATCTAAATGCCAACCATTAGAGTCCGTAACAAGATAAAACTTTTCAGGGTCAATCGCCTCGACAAGTTGATCATACTCCTTTAGAATGAGAGGCTCGCCGCCAGTAATAACAAAATTTGCAAGACCCATGTCGTGAGCCTCTTGAGATAGTTTTCTAACATCTTCTAATTCAAATTTTCTACGACCGCTAGCTTTTTCCCATTGCTTCGGAACATAAAATTTATCAATACAGCAGTGCTCACAGTCAAAATTACAAAGATAGTCATACTGAAACTGGATGATTGCGATGCTTTCGCCACGAGCAATCTTCTCAGGGTACCTCATCATCTTTTCATACACCATCGGCTTATGAGATTTTAACCAATTCTGCCTCAAACTTTCGTCTTTAACAGTAGTGTGCTGCATGACTTTACCTTCTGCCATAGCATCAAGTTCTTCTTGTGTTTTATCACCAACTAAATCTTGCAATTCTTTTTCTGACCATGGAAGCTCATGGTCATGCTTGTTTCCCTCTAGTGGTGTTTGAAACATGGTATCGTGCGAATTAGCCATTTTTCTTCTTCTCCTCTTTCGCCTCTTGTATTTCTTGTTCTGTTGTTTTTTCTACTTCATAACGGTATTTTGAAGCAGCAGTACCGTCATGTCTTACGCCGCCGCGATAATCGAATTGATCGTCAAATACTTCGTCACCTACTTGTATTTCCACATTAAGAGCAGAGACAAACCATACCTTTCCGCTTTTATCTCTAACTCTATATTGGGGCAAAATTCTGCCCCTGATGTCATCTATGAGTACTTCGCTCCCGGCTTTTAAAACAACTTTCGTGCCATTTTTGCCGTCATGAACTTCATCTTCTTTTATAATTCCAACCTGATTTATGCATTTTTTCCAAGATTTAGAATTATGCTTGTGCCACTCCTCTCCAGTAACATCTGATACAAATTCTTTCTTTTTACCTGCCATAAGAAGCCGTCCTCTCCATTTACTAATTAGTCATTTGGGGGATTAATTCCCGCTTTTTCTAGTCCAAAATCTCTTAAAATAGCGTAGTCAATATGTTTATATTTTTTTTCCAACTTTCTAGCAACCTCATCAGAATAACTTGCAGCCATAACAATTATAGCATCTACCGGGTCTTCCTTTAACCTGCTCTCTGGTACTATTGGTACATGAGTTGCCGGTGTGTATTTATTTTGTTTAAACGGTGCATCATCTACAACATATTTTACCCTATTACCCATATTTGTTAAGGACATAATCGCCAAAGCTTGATGACCCGCTCCGTATACAGCTATTTTTTTACTCCCATAATTATCAATAAATTTATGAATTTCGTTTTTTATTTTTACTTGTTGGTCTTGGAATGTTTTTAAGCTCGTTCTTTTTCTTTTTCTAACAACAGCGGAAATGATATAGTCGTGCCACACCTCTTCACATTCCACTATCTCAAAGCCATTTCTCTCTAATGTAAGACGAAGCGTATCTTTGGAAAAATAAAACAAATGATCACTAATGAATTCTGAAAAAAGATTATTTCTAATAATCATGTCAAAGTTAGGCACCTCTATCAGCCCCAGACCGTCGTCTGATAAGCTGTTGTGCAGGGCTCGGAGGACTGAATTTGGGTCGGGCAGATGTTCAAAAAAATTCATTATAAAAAAACAATCGTATGGAGAATTTGGGAGCCTTTCTTTACTATCTTCAATATAGTGCTTTGTGACATTTAAGCCGGATTTGCGACATTCCTCTACAGATTCTGGCGAATATTCGATTCCATATGCGTTTGTTCCCGCATCTCTCATTAAAGATACAAATTCTCCCTTTCCGCACCCTATTTCAATAACTTTTTTGTTTTTTAAAGAGTATTTTTTAACAAATTCTTTAAACTGATTTGACCTAAACTGCCTCATTTCCTCTGAAAATGCAGACGCTCTTATAACTTCTTTATAATATGGCACCGGTTCGTTATCTAACTGTACAAGTCCGCAAGAAACACACTCACACACTCTAAGATCTTCCCCACATTCATCGTTCAAATCGTCAGCATTTGGGAAATTTTGCGCTGCTTTTGGCATATTGTCATATTTT
>CETC01000548.1_pt1 | contig 41931 bp, 32 predicted proteins | sample 326911 | NCBI WGS metagenome assembly CETC01 (sample SAMEA2622694, study PRJEB7988) | marine metagenome | isolation source: saline water (ENVO:00002010), including | reverse complement strand
TAAGAAGTTATTTTCGCTAAAGCTTGTGCGACATCCTCTTTGACTTCATTTATGTTTGTTGTTGAAGATGTATCATTTTCTTCATAAAGTGAAGTTTTCAACTCTTTTCTTATTATTTCTTGGGCAGCCTCAATTGCACTTTCGTCAGAAGGATTTGCTAGGGCAGTAGAAATCAACATCAAGTCTGTATCATTCATTACTGTCTTATTTTTGTCAGATTGTGACGTGTAGTCGCCAAAATCAACCTCTTTGCCACTTAAAATCTGTTGAATCAAGTTATAAGAATCGTTTAACAAAGAGTTGACAACTTCTACACCCTGATGTGTGGCTTCGTTATCGTTGTCAATATTCGTATGTTTCATCACCACATCAATGGCTTTATCAAGAGCTTGGCTAACCGCTCTTAATGTTCCAGTGTCTTCTGGTGTGAGTCTTTCGTTTTCTTTTAAGACAGTCTCCAGCTCTTCTCTAATAATCTTTACAATATTGCTTTTGCTAAACTTCATATTATTGTTCCTTATAAATAACTGCGGGCGCAACCCGCACGAGTCAACAGCCTGACTTACATCGTCGAACCGGACGAAGCATTCGCTTTTTAGTTGTCCATACACCCTCAAACATTGTCATTGCTCCTGTTAACAAAATTTATTCCTTCATCTCCGAAAATCATACTTAAAACATATGATGTTCCAGATCCAAGGCACCCCAATAAAAATGCACTAGATATGGAATATTCATAGGTAAATAGTTCTGTAAAGTCGTTTATTGCCCACAAAAAGATTCCAACCCAAAAGCCCATACACATGGAACAATGAAAAAGTTTACCAAACCCTGATAGCCAGTCTTTTGATGGCCGAATGTTGTTGAAAATACTTCCGTAAACTAAAATTTGAGTAAGACCATATCCGCAAAGGATAAAATAGATTAGATCCATTAATACTGTCCGTAGCCACTTAGGTATCTTCGGACTTTATCTGGACCCAACGATCCCTTCTTTGGCTCTTGTGGGACTTCGCCAAGCTCAGTAGAATCTTCTGTTGTTGGATCTATTAGATGATTTTCCATTTCATCATCAAGATATTGCATCATATCAAGTTGTGGTTTATTTTCAAGAATAAACTTTGATGTTGATAAGATAACAACTTGTGTTGGGTTTATTGATTCATCAGCAGACTCGGGATAATCTCCCTGTAAGCTGCCATAAACATTGCCCGATATAACACTTTCTGGTTTTACAACGCCTTCTTTTACCAAATACTTAAAATAGTTATTTTGATATTGATATGTTTCGTCATTGATTTGTTCTTTCGGGAAAGTTAAAACTCTTTTGGATGCTGTGTCAAGAATAATATCAAAAAACATATGATCCAATATCATTATCTTTCCATCAAGAGTTTTTCTTATATCAAGAGATACGCTTATATCTTTTTGCTCTTCGACTTGATTTTGATCTGGACCACTTGGTTCGATATTAATCTTGATTGACATGATTATTTATTTCCTGTACTAGTTCTTGTATCTTAATTACTTCCTCAACCATCTTTTGGTCCGGTGCTTTGTTTTTATATGATTCTAAAAGACCAATAACATTCTTTGCATTGTTATGCATATCTTCATCATCAACAAACTCTGGGTTGTCTAAAGAGGATTTTAAGCTGCTTTTAAGCCTACCGACTTCTTCATTTAAATAAGTTGACAATTCAATTCCGTTGTTGTAAAAAGAAGTTATAAATTTATTCAATAAGGTTTTTTGTTCTGGTAAGAGTTTATCACCATATTCATTATTGAACCTTTGAGCAAATGATTTAAAGACCAAATTGTCCATTGGGACCATTTCGTTCATTTGATCTTGTTCTGTCATGTTTTTGATGATTTCATTTTCCAAAAGAACCTTTGACTTAACCGAGATCCTTTGATTAAAAATCTGACTAATCGAAGCTAAATCTTTGTAGTTTGGTACAAAATTTGAAAATGCATCGTCGGACATCATTTTTTTTATTTTGCGGACGAGTTTATTTTGTTCTGAAACCAATTGCTTTTTATCAATCTCTTTATGTCTTGATTTAACTTCATTGATAATTTTTTCTGCGATATGAACTTTGATTCCTTTTGAGCGAGAAATGGCTCTGTAAAGCTTAAGCTCTCTATACATCATCGATTCTTTCGAGAAAGATTCTTTAATAGCTTGAGTTAGTTTTTCCTTTAGTTCCAAATCTTTATTGATTATTGATTTTGTTAGTTCTTGGACCAATACCTCATAAAGAAATGCACTATTTCGTTTTTTATTGTGTTTAAACTTTATCATTTTTCTTCTCTTTATTTCCCTTTTTTTCAAGATTTTGAATTATCTTTTGAATTTCAATATCATTCTCCAACACTCTCATTTCTTCTAAGTGAGACTTGTTTTCATAATTAGTTTCTAATTTTTCATAAATACCATTGGTAAGTCCTTTAAGACCTTCCAGGCCAGGATGAATGTTTCTTGTTGTATTTTTTCCCTTTTCTTCAGAATATTTAGACTTATAACTTCTTTTACGTGCGCCCATGTTTCTCTTATCAGATTTTACGGGAGTGTATTTTTTACCCTTGGAGCCAGGAGTTGTATATGAATCTTTATCTGGTTTTTTCCAATTAAACTCATTTCGTTTACCCGGTGTTGCCAATAGAGTCTCTTCTTCTCCTGCATCTCCTGTGTCTGCTGCATCTGCTGTGGCAGCGGTATCCGTTTCATCCGTGTCTGTTCCTGCATCGCCGCCGAACAAATCATCACCGCCACCGGCTGTTCCGCCGCCCATCATGCCTTCATCGGCTGCTGCTGCAATATCCAACATGCCATCAAGTTGTCTGTCGTAAAACATTTCTCTTTGGTTGCGAACCACTTCTTCGTCAGAGAGATCAAAGATATTTTTAGCAACCCAACGACGGCTAAAAAATCCATCAGTTGCTGAAGATCCGATCTCGAACTTTGTTCTCCAATGCTCAAGCTCTTGAAGTTCCATGATTTTTGAAGGCGAGTTCAAGCTAAGGTTGAAAGAAACTAAATCTTTGCCAGTATAGCCCAGGGTATATAAGTGAATAACTGCCATCTTTTCAAGCTCTGAAACCATGCTTCTTTGCAGTCTCATAATAGTTCTAGCGAATCTAATGTCTTTTTGAGCAAGAGTTGTCTTGTCCTCTGAACCTTCTTCTCCTTGCGTCAAATAAGAAGGAGGAACTTTTAAAGCAGAAAACAATTTATCACGAAGATATTTTACATCATCAATATCGCCAGTATAAGTTCCGCCTGGTAAGGATTCAATCCGTGTTCCGGCTTGGCCGCCACGAACAGGGATAAAGTAATCTTCATCAACAGACATTGGATTGTATCTCAAATCAACACGACCAGTATCTTGTGAAATAACTTGATTCCTTTTCATTTGAGTAACGATTCTTTGCATATGCTGTTCAACATCGGTTTCAGGAATACCACCAACATCGATATAAAAGACACGCCTTTCCGGTGATCGAACCACACGGTAAGCCATCATAGCATCTTCAAGTAAAGTAAGTTGTCGCCAAATTCTTCTTGATGATTCCAAGGCAGAAGTTCCATATGGAGCATACTTGTCATTTCCTAAGATACGAAAGTGGGCAATCTGCCAGTTTTCAAATGTTAGGCCGCCACTATTCCATTGGAACTGCACATAGCTTGGATTTGTTTTGTCCTCGCCCTCAAGACGCTCTACTTCTGAAGTTGGCAAACCAATAACGGACTTAAGTCCCAACTTTTCATCAACATCCAAATAGAGAAAATAATCTCCATACTTGCACATTGAACGACACCAACCAAATAGATTAAACTCAATGTTTAGTGTGCTATAAAAAAGAGTATTCAGGATTTCTTTGATTTCTTCATTTGGGCAACTTATGTTAAGAAGATTTTGTAATGGCGAAGAAACAGTCATTTCATCAGCATAAATGTCTAATGCCGATGCGATTTCTGGCATATACTCCATTTGATCGAAATCAACATAACGCTCTGCTCTTGCCATGTTTGAGCTGGCGTTACCGAATGCATTATCAAATGCACCCATCCCATAAGAAGATTTTTTAAAACTAAGACCACCAGCAGATTGAAATTTATATTTATCAAGTTGCCATCTCTTTAGTTGTCTTGGGTTCTGCCTTTGGTGGGTAGTTAGCGGACCAGAAAGCAATCTTGTCAATGCTTTAAACAAAAGTGAGTCTGGGTTTCTATTATTATTTCTGTTGTTATTATTTGCCATTGTTTATCCTTTTATCAACCATCCAAAATTTGTATAATCTTCTTTGGCTTTGTCTATTTTATCAAGACTTTGTTCTTTTTTGTAGCCACGCATACCAGGAATTGTAGTGTTAATCTGAGTATTTGTAAAAATCATTGAATTTAAGAATGCTTTTTTATATTTTAAGTCTCTTGTGTTCTCTTCTAATACAGTATCCCTTACCCAAGCAGCAATAGATAATGACATTACTAAATCATCATTATATCCACGTTGAGCTTCTGGTCTTCCATTTCTCCAAACAAAAGTCTTTAACTCCTGATAAGACCTCGTAGAATTTATATTAATTAGTTCATTGCGTATGAACTCTTCTAGTTTTGCAACTATGAGTGGTCTTGTCTTTTGGGAAGTAGTAAAACCTGGTATTGAGTTTGACATGTGCTCTGCTTGATATTGTTCAACATATTCGTGACTTCCTTTGGTAGAATAATATAAATTTGGATAACCGGCATCGATAAGTTTCTCCAACACTGAATAACCAATGTTGTTATTTTCAACCACTAACATTGCGTCCCCGTATTCTTTCCCGGCATCAAATAAAATTCTTGAAAACATATCTGTTGTTGGTTTACCACGATATTCAGCGACTTGTTCCATTGTTTTCGTGTTGAAAATGTGAAAGACTGAATAATCATTTCCATCGCCACGTGCCACATCACCAACGAGCAAATATTTATTTTCAGGATCATACTCTTCCCAAATCCAAAAGTTTCTATCAAAACCTGTTTGATGTTTTGGATCACAGCATAGACTCTCAATCTTGTTCAGGTTGTCTGGATGTATTACAGTTTCACCCGAAGCGTTAAAGTTACATTCATATTCTTGAGCAACCCTTCTTCTTGAAAGGTTTTTTGTTGTGTCCTCGAACCACTTCTGATCTCTTTCAGGGTGTAGTGTCCAGTGTAGACGTGTTGGGTGAAAATCATTTTCTCCATTCTCTGCTGAAACATATGTTTTATGAAACCAGTTGCCCACACCATTTGGAGAAGAAAGTGCAATACAGCGACCACCAGCGGCCATTGTAGGTTGAAGTGCTGTCCACAAATCATCGAAACCTTCAATGTGTGCGGCCTCATCGATTACCAACAAGGACAAAGCTTCTGAACGACCAGCGTCTGCTGATGTCGAAGAAGCCTTAATTTCTGAACCGTTATTCAGAACAAACGAGGAACGGTTGTCGATTGCGATCTGGGCCAACTGATCAAACCAAGGGGGCAACAACTTAATCATTGCTTTAACTTTCTTAACCAAGTTGGCGGCTGTGCTGAACTTTGTTGCGATAACTAATATATTTTTGTCTCTATGGAACAACATCATCCATGACACATATGCTGCTGATATTGTTGAGATTCCCATCTGACGGGATTTTAAAATAACATTGTTTCGATAATCGTTAAACTTGTGCAACAGATCTTGTTGAAAGTCCCAAGTTTTAAATGATATTTGTCCGCGAGTAGGATGAGCTATCTTACAGTAGTTATCAATAAAATAAACAGGATCTTTGCCGCATTTGACGATCTCTTTAACGAGATCTTTTTTGGATAGATATTGCGACATACATGTTAACTAGCCTCTCGGCTCCTCATCGCGTTTTCCTTTAACATTTTGTGGCTTTTTAGTACCAGGATATTGTTTTAATCCTTGTAGTGGGGTTACATTGTATCTGCGATTTGCTTTGTCAGATTTGCCCATTCCGAGCCAATTTTTAATAGAGTTGTCAAGCCTCTCTTCTACAGATGTCCCAAGCTCTGGCTCTGCCGGGATGCCGCCAATTTCATATTTACAATCCGCCTGAACCCAAGACCGGACTTTGCTCATGCTTTGGACAAGCACGTTTGGCTCTTTGCTCAACTTCTTTAGTGTAAGAGTGTTACCAGTAATTTTTTTATACTCTTTCTTGAGATAAGAAACAATATCAGCCATCATTTGATCAATCTCGCCCTCAAAGTCGCCACGGTGAACGTCTTTCAACATAATCTCACCATGATATTTGACAGTCATTGTGTTGCCTGACAGAAGAACATTGAAACCGTCCATGACTCTTTTATCCAAAATGGGATCACCTTCTTCACGCTTAAGCCCAACTTTGATTGGTTCTCCGTTCTCATCAAGTGCTCCATCGTATGCATTCGCGGCGGCTTGGGAAATGCCGTTTACGATGTCTAAGATATTATTTTTTTCTGCCATTTATTGTTCCTCTTGTTCCAAGTTTAGTTTTTTGAACCACTTTTCCTCTCTGTCTTCAACGTATTGAACATAACATTTGTAACAGCATTTAAACTTGGCCATATATAAATCATCTTTCATTTCGAAAGAATATGTTTTACACGAAGGACAAGTGCGTTTTGATTCTTTATTAAATAGTTTCTTGGGCATTAAAATGCCATCAACCTCTACTTTCTCTTTTGGTCTTCGTGATTTAGCTATCTTTTTAATCTGCTTAAGATATTCTTTTTCTTTTTCTTCGTCCCAATTTGCTTTCGGGTTTTGAATAGCTTCTTCACCATATTTATCTAAAATGGCTTTTTCTACTTTTATGAGATGATTTGGATCTTTCATTTCGCTATTTCAACTGCTGCAAAGAATATAGCAACAGAGGTAATGGTCCCAAGACCAAAACCGATGACAGCCCACAAAGTGTTGTCAGTTCCTTTTGCTAAATACCGCAATGTCTCAATCTCTTCCTTTTGGGCTTGGATAATCAGATTGTTCTTATGTTTTTCAATCTTTAACTCTGATTCCAGCAAGCTTGTGTCTCTTTTGCATTTGGCATCTAATAAGTCTTTCTGGTGATTTACTTTAAGATTACACTGTTTTTCTGCTTGTTTTCTTTCTGCTAATATTTTAGCAACTGCAACAGGATCAAAAATGGTCCCGTCAAACGGAGCAGGATCACCTTCATTTACGAAAGTAAACTTTCCAGTTGTGCTTGTCGATGTTTGTGCGTATGAAGTTGACGAAACAAGTGTCAGGCTAGTCAGAATTATTGCTATCTTTTTCAACATGTGTTAAGTTAAGAACTCTAGAAATTTCTAAAGACATTTCTTTAGGATTATTATAATGCTTTTCGACAAGTTTTTTAATCTCTTTTTTCGTTTCTTGCCGAATTTCTTTTTGTTGTTTTTTGTGAGCATTCTCTAAAGCTCCAACAACTCTGTTATATTCTTTTTCTATTTCTTTCTTTTCAGCTTTTTTTTTGGCTTCTGCTTCTGAGATTGCTGATTGTTGTTTTTGTTCTGATTTTTCTTTCGCATCAGAGATTTTTTCAACAGTATTGGCGCGGCTTTTAAGCACAACTCCAACCAATGCAACAATAGGAAGATACCAGTGTGTTTTCAAAAAAGTCCATATTTTTTTAAATATATTCATTTTACAATCCGTATTTTTATCCTACCCTTTTTAAGACGGGATTTTTCTTTTCTTCCTCGGTTTTTCGACACTGGCTCGCAAGCTACCTCATCATTTTCTATTCCATTAACATGATGAAGCTCCTGACCTTCTGGACATTCTCCGTGCTCTTTGTCGTGCTTTCTCTTATCTCGCTTGCGCTTATTGCGCTCTTCCTGTTCCTTGGAACCTGGCTCATCATATTCTTTTGAATAATCGCGAGGTGTATCAGAATCTTTATTCCACTTTTGTTCATTAAGAGTCTTTATTATCTTTATCTTCATCTTTGTCTCCCTCTTTTTCATCTTCAGGACGATCTAAAGTTGCTCCTTTAATCTTGGCAGTATCTACACATATTCTTGCAGCAGCTTGAACTAATGTAGTTCCAGGTTCTGGGTCAACTTTTTTACCCTTTACAATGTCAGCAATACATTGATTACGAGTGGCAGTTGCCTTTTCCTTAGATTGAGATTGACTAAAGTGTAGTTCACTCTTTTCGCGTAACAAGACCTCAAGTTCTTCTTGAATTAATTTTTCTAGTTGTGATCTTGTCAGTTTCATAAAAAGCCTATAACTTACTTATCTTCTTTTTTCTTTTTGTCAGCGTGGCGTTTGGCTGGGTGTTCATGGTGCCCTTCGGCCAAAGAAGCTTGGGTTACAAGAATATCATCGGCGGAAACATTTTCCATGATTGTTCCATCCTCTAATTGCATATCATATGCTGTTACCTTTCCAAGTTCTTCGTTCCAATTGTGATTAACTGCTTTTGCCTCTTGGATTTGGCCATCAACATTTACACCACCATGATGAATACAATAATGATTCGGGGCGAATACTGCCTCTTCTTCATTAATCTCTTCTTCGTTATTTGCTAAAACGCTGTCCATTTCCTCTTTGATAAGTTGCTTCAATTCAGCTTTTGTTAGTTTCATTTTTTTTATTCCTTATTGTTTTCCGAATTTCCATTGTGTAGCAATGTCGGCAATACCTTGAATTCCAATGTATCCTAAAGATATAGCAACCCATTGGTCGCCAGTGATGCTACCGAGATATAGAAATACTGTTGATAGTGAAAATACTGTGAACTTTCGAGAAATGACTTTTCCCAAAAGATTGTCCAATACTGGTTTGATTTGACTCATGATTATTTTCTCCCCCTAAATAGTACGACAAGTACAAGAAGAGAAACTAGACCAGCAAAACCGCTTGAACCAATGTCGTTAACGAGTTTGGTGATGTTGCCAATCACACCCATGCCAAAAATGCCTTGGCCATAGATAACCTCAACAAGAATAGCAAGTGCAACGAGATTTACAACAACGCCAGTAATTCCGGCTACGCCTTCACTAACTTTTTCGAAAATGTCTTTAACTTCCAAATCTTTCATAATATATCACCTCCTTATAAATAGTTTCTTTTTTATTAACAGTTCACATTTGCATAACCATTTTTCTTTTCTATATTAATAACAGAATCAGCAGAATCTTTTAGGCTATCTAAATGCGAAATGAGCATAACTGTTTTAAAAACTGATTTTACAATATCAAGAATTCTAGTAAAACCTTCCATCCTTTCCTCATCTAAAGCAGTACCAGGCTCATCAAGAATAAACACTTGACTTCTGGGGATGGTGGAGACTGCGATGAATGCTAAACGAATTGCCATTGCGGACACAGTTTTCTCTGCTCCACTTGCCATCTCCAGCGGGCTTGGATCCCTATTTGGGTGTTTTATATATATGTCCAAACGATTATCCTCAGTTTCAAAAAACACTTCAAAGTCTACCACATTAGCAAGAACTTTTGAAATTTCAGAGTTGATTACTGGTAAACTCTTTTTGATGATATCATATGCGATACCGTTCGGGTGCATAGCCCTCATATAAAGATCATAAGCCTCATATTCATTTTGGGCTTGTTCTTTTCTCTCTTTTTGTTCTTTTAGGTTTTCAATCTTTTGTTCATAATATCCATGGCTCTTATAGAGATCTAATAATATATTCTCGCATTGCTCTAAGACTTTGTTGCTTTCTTCAAGCTCTTTTTGTTTATCATTTGTTTGTAAGATGATTTCATTGATATTTTCAATCACCTCTTTATTTTCTTCATAAAGCTTTTCTTTTGCTATCAAATCTTTCAATTCAAGTTCTGCAATGGACTTTTTAGACTCAAGATTTTCTACTATCAAACAAGAGCCTCTAGAGTCTAACTCTAGTTGGTTTTTGATGCTCAAAAACTTTTCAAACTTGCTTAGGTTTTCTACTACACTTTCAATTCCCAATAAGTCTGCACTTCTTTGTAGAGTTTCTTTTGTGTCCTTATTCTTATCTGTTGATAGTTGGACTAAACTTACTTTATCTTTCGCCTCATATGCTCCCTTAATAAACTTGCAATGAGAATATTCTTGACCACAAGGCACTTCGTCCAATAAACCAATCTGATTATTTAAGCGTTCTATTTGGCTTTTATCGGTTCTGATCTGGTTTGTTATTTTATCAATCTGTTGAGAGATTTCCGCGTGTTCATTCTTTTTGGAAGTTAAAAGCTCAACATCAAAACTTTTGACAAATTTATTTGCTTTTTCTATTTTTTCGGTGCTCTTTACGGCGTTCTCTTTCTCATTTGAGATTTCCTTTCCTAAAGTTGCAATCTTATTCTTGTGTTTTTCGATGCCAAGTTTTACTTCAGATATGTTTATGATCTCTGTTGGGGCAGATTTTATTTTATCTTCAAGAGATGCTATTGTGCTTTTTGTTGTCTCAATGTTTGTTCTCAGTCTTTTGCACTGAGATTTTCTAGCTTCCGTAATAGCCTCGTTGTTTAGCAGTTCTTTTTTGAGTTTTTTAATCTCAACATCATAATCTATGTTGTCTAAGTTTTTTATTGAAGCTTTCAGATCTGCTGCATCATCTTTAGCAGTTTTAAACTTTTTATCAAGCAAATCAAGATCTAAGAATTTTGCTAAAATCTCTTTTCTCTTTGTCGAACCCTCATTGATAAAAACCAAAGAACCTAACTGAGAAGACATAGAAGTTAGAAGAAAGTCTTCAATGGTTCCAAAATATTTAATAATATTCTTGTCAGTATCTGATCTTGTCAGGCCATTTAAAGATTTGGTTTCTTCAGTTATAACATCATAACAAGAAAAATCTAAAAATGTTTTTGCTTCAACTGTTTCATTTCCCTTCAACTTCTTAAGGTACTTTTCCACTTTGCGGTAGATAGTGTATACTTTGTTACCTCGTCGGATTTTGACTTTTCCGAAGCCAGCTTCCTTATCGTTGTTAACTATGTTCAAGTTCTTGCGAGAATTTTTTGAAATTGAGTTATAAATCGTAAACAAAAGTGAGTCAACAATACTCGACTTACCAGAAAAGTTTTTACCAAAAATACCAGTGATTCCAGCATATTTTGTAAAATCTAGTCGATTGCTTTCACCATAATTGAAAAGATTATCCCACTCAAGCTCAAGAATCTCATAGTTAGTATTTCTATAAGTCTCGTCGTTTTGTTCGGCTATTTGATTATACTTCTTGTTAAGATCCAAAACACGATTGTCAAGCTCATTTGATATCTTATAATCTTCCAAATACTCTCTAATAAGTTTTTCTTGGACTGCAAGATCTCTTAAATCATCTCTCTTAAAATCATCTGATACCTCAACACCATCTACGGAAGCTGAACGATTGATAACCGAAACTGATTCTGGCTTGAATCTTTTCTTAGCTACATCAACCGCTTTCTTCAGGGCTGTTGAGGAAATACTGTTTTCAACAACCAATCTAACGCGGGCACCTTCGGGTACAACTCTTGGGGGCACTTTTCCATCTTGTGTCAAGGGAATTGAAATAAAAGGTTTGGGGCTTGTATACAAGAATGGTTCACAAGTAAAATCTTTTTTATTCTTTATGTCCCAAAGCAAGAAGCCCTTACTCGATGATTCTCCGAAGTTCTGTTGAATTGTTGAGCCTGCATATCGGATGCGCCCCGCCTTATCTAGCTTTTGATTTTCTAAATGAATATCTCCAAGCATTGCATAATCAAAATCCTTAAAGATTGATATATCATTTTCACCATGTTCCATTTTCCAACCAATGTCTGTTGTACATCCTGTAATGGAGCCATGATAGAGTGCAATATTTGTTCTCGATTTGCTCGTGGGTTTAGTCCAGTTTTCAGTGTCAAACACTGAAAGTACATTCAGTGCGAAATCTTTGTGGACGATTGTTTCCCCAGAATTTTTTAGAAGGTGTAAATTTTTATGATCCAACGCATCAGCGATTGGAGTAATAGAATCTTGTCTGTTTCCATTTCTTAAGTTACCGTCATGATTTCCTAATATAACATATGTCGGGGCAATGTCTGCCAAACTTGAAAGAAAGTTTGATGCCATTTCCACATATTCTGGTGAGATTTGTGTCTTGGTGTGGCATATATCTCCGCAATGAATAATAAAATCTACCTTCTCTTTTTTAAGATCCGAATAGATTTTATTAAATATTTCTTTGTATTCTTTATGATATTTTAAGTTGCGGATATGGGTATCCGCAATGTGAGCAAACTTCATATAATATGATTATATTATATTATTGAACTAATGTCAAGGAGAAAATTAAGTTCCGCGAGTGAAGTTTGGATCCCTTTCAGCAGCTTTGGCCATAGATCTTAGAGAATCTTCGGGTGAAACTGTTGACTTTGGTGTTGGGTTTTTGTCAGCTAGCTCTCTCATCGCTTCAAGTTCAAGCCGCATCACATCATCCCTGCTCAACGGCGCGATCATGCCTTCATCGTCTTTTGCGCCGCCATCAATAAGGATTCCACGCAAACGGTCACGCATTTCCATCTTAACAATTTTGCCTTTCTTGCTCATCATCTCATGAACGCCCTTAAGCCACTCTTTGGCGCGATCATAATCTGATGAAGCTTCTTCGTTAACAAAATTTTCTAATTCTTCTTTAATAATTTGTTGTAGTTTTTCTTTTGTTAATTTCATTTAAACCTTCCTTTCATTCTTATGATTTAATTTTCATAGAAATAACATGATCTAAGATCATATCTAAAGTATCATCATCAAGATCTCGGAGGTCAGTGTAATCCTTAAATAAGATACTAGGGCAATGACCACCATAGTCTATTTCGTCGCAAGACATTTCTGCAACCCAACCACGATCAGTCTTTGCGATTTCGTATTTTTTAGTCTCACGGCGAACATCTCGTCCGGGCGCAGGTTCTCTTGACTTAAAATCGGGATCAGCAGACATGTCGGAAAGACCAACACCAGCAACTTCTTCGAGTTCTTCTTTGATAATTTGTTTTAGTTCTATTTTTGTAAGTTTCATAGTTTTCCTTTGGTGTTATTTTTTTTTATTGTTTGCAACACCCTTTTTCACACTGACAACAACCACAACAGCAGCAACAATGTTTTTTATCAAACAACTTAGCTAATTTATGTAAAAAATTCATCTTATATCCCCCATTAAAACAAAAGTTTCTCCAATAAGTAGTTCCGCAATCAAAGAAAGGCTTACGTTATTATTCCTTTACCCAAACGGCGTACCAACCTTTGACCTTTCTCCCTAGATGATTTAAACTGGCTGGTATAGCACTTTTAAAAGTCAAATTGTCTATGCTGTTTATCCAATGGCTTTCATTGTCATGATTGATTTGGCAAATCAATTTCCCACCAGGTTTTAAAATTTCATTAATTTTATATCTCTTAACAGCCTCTTCAACGCTGTAATGAAATCCAACGGCTGCCATAGAATATACTAAATCGACTTCTTCCAATTTTGTTATCTCGTCAGTATCTAAATTAATATTTTCACAGTTTTTAAGACCATAATAAGAAGAAAACAAATTCATCATCTTAAAATCATTATAAGGCATTGGTTCTGCGTCTGCTTTATAACCTTGGCCACCGGGAAAAACTTCAGCAAAGCTTGGTTTAGTTTTGGTATCAAAAAGTGATCTATCGAAATCAGCTAAATAAAATTTTGTGTTTAGTAATTCATTTTTTAAATTCATATTCACAAAACAAGAAAAACGCCCACTACCACAACCTAAATCAACAATCTTTTTGGGTACAAAATTTTCATTACAAATTTCTGAATGTGTGCTTTCATAATCAATTATTGAAAACCTATCTAAGACTGCTTCCATAGTGCTTTTTGATGTCCAAGCTTGCAATTGTAAGCTGATATAATATTCAATTTCTTTTATTTGTTTCCAATACTCATGCTCTTTGTCGTGAACAAAGTTACTAAATGTTTTTAACTCTTTCATTATATTCCCAAGTCTTAATAATAAAACTTTTCAAATAAATAGTTATCTAAAGAAACAAGAGTGGCAGCTTTCTTGCGAGTTTGGAATGTTTCCTTATCCATCTCTCCAACATCTCCAAACCCCGAAGCATCAATCCTGTAAACATCCACGCCATATGATATAAATAGTTGGCTTATTTTATCTTGTTTTTCTCTTGCATCAGAATCCAGTGCGATGTACACTTTGTCACATTTATCCACAATCTTTTGGAAAATATAACTATTTTCACGCAATGTAGAGCCAAGTAATGGAATGGCGTTTCCGGCGACGATTGCGTCGAAAGCACCCTCAACAATGGTGATGTCCTGATTCCAGTCCAGATATAATTCATTAAATATAAAATCTTTCTCGGCGGGTGGGTTTTTGTATTTTTGCCAGTTACCAGGCACATAAGAGCGAGCGATAAAATAATTTAGATTTCCATCCAAACCAAAAGATGGAATGATAAGTCTTTCTGCATAAGGCCCATCAGAACAATAACCAATCTTCCACCATACCAGATCATCTCTTGTTAGTTTTCTATCCTTAAGATACCTTCTTACCTTCAATGACAAGGGACTAGCATGTTTTCCTGTTAATGTCATAAACTCGTCGGGCAATGTGACGGTAATTTTTTCTTCTTTATCCTCATCTTTGGAGAAATCGATTACGCCTGCAATAGATTTCCATTCAGATTTATTTTCGGGACTTCCATAAGAATAAACTAATCTTGCAATATCTTTGCCAACATAATCACAGATCCAGCATTTAAAAACATTCTTATCAAAGTTTACTGAAAGTTTTCGTCTGTGGTGTTTGCACTTTGGGCAATGAAACAGGAACTCATCTTTGGTCCTATAAAAAGAACCCAAGAAATCCTTTATTATTCTAACTTTTCTTTCAGACATACTAAACCTGCGCGGGCCATAACCAATGCATCTGCCTGATCGTAATATTTTGGTTTTGGATTTCCATGCTTTGTATATTCTACATGAAAGTGAGGTTCATTGTCAAGAAAAAATTTCATAACTATTTCTTTAGCTTTTTGACCACGAGTAATGGTAATTCCGCATTTCTTTCTTGCTGATATTGCTGGGATAAACTCTGGCTTAACTCCAAACTCCTCATAACACATCCAAGTTGTTATTCCGTTAAACTTAATTAATGTTGAGATTGTGTGGGATGAGGACTTACCCGACATAAACATATTGAGAGCAGGTTCTATGAAAACGTGATCAATAGGATAATCTAAGTCGCTTAGCTTACTTTTAATAAATAATGATTTAGAAAATATATCTGGAAAGTGTCTTTTGTTTCTCATATCCCAGCTACCGATCTCCATTCTTTTACCATCAAGATCGATAATGGCATATCCAGTAATTGATGTTGAAATGTCTAAGCCAAGAATCATTAAATATCCACTTCTTCATAGCCATACTCACGACCTACTGTCAAACCCCGAATCTTATTTAAGCCGGGGATTAACACATCGTTATAGTATGCTCGCGGATCTCTTCCGCGAGGAAGAACGAAGCGAATAGTATATTCAGCAACAAATGTTTGCTCAGTAGATGAAATTTCGTCACCTCTGGTTGCAGTTGTTACATTAGGAATGGCTCTCATATCATCCATGACAACAGTTCTGTCAATGTCTTTTGCTTGAACGATTGACATTGTAAAATCAGCCATGTATTTTTTCAACAGTTTGTCTTCAGATTCATTAACAAACTTTCGCCATTTATTAAATTCGTTTTTCATCACTATAAATAGAATATTATTGTATCAAAAATCTAACTTTAATTTAAATGTTAAATCATCGATTTCTCGTTTCCTTATTGGTGTCGCAAGTTTAGCTATTGCGATTAAGTTTTTATTGTCATCGTATATACCAATCTTACTGATATATGTTGTCTTTTCAAAATCTGCACTACCAGAAGACCCACTGTAAGGGCTTTTTGTAATGTTTTTAATTGAAAGAGTGGGATTTTCTCTATATGCAAATGAACTACTATAAGCTGGTCCAAGTGACCCGCTTTGCCCGTATTCAATAAATGTCGGATTGTTTGATTGATTTAGGTGGCCCTTACGAGCGTGTGCTAACATTGTTACGTTCGGAACAAAGTTGGTCCCACTAAATGACATGTCAAAACTGGAATATACTGCTGAAGATCCTGTTTGTCCAAAATAAACCCATCGAGGATTATCTGCTCCCACTGAAGATTCATATGTTTCAACATGTGGGGAGCCTGACTTCGTTTGAACAAGCCAAGAGCCAGTCAACATAATGATTCCATCGTTATACAAAACAACACCAGCGATCTTGTTGGCGTTTGTACCGGAACCAGTAACACGCAGAACACCATCTTTATAGCGATCTGTTACTTCTTCCTGCACGGTTCCCGACAAAAGATATTTTAATGAAACTGTTCCTTTTTGAATTGATGAACCATAATAAATTGATGGTATATCAATAAAGCGCATTTGTTGTCGCCCTTTATCCCAACCCTCACCCAGTGTTGAGCTTAAAGCATAATAAGGGCTATAAACATTATAGTTGAATAAAATATTTTCCAAAGCACCGAAAAAAGAACCCGAACGACGATTAGCTGCTTTTGTTGGAGAGTTTCTATCTATTCCAGAACCAGTGAAAGCTGGATAATAAAATGAAGAAATACTAGAGGACATGGGATATGAGCTTGAAAAAATATGCCCATAATCTTGTTCGTTGTAAGACGCGGTGGTTGTTGACTTAAATGTGGTTTGATTTGATCCTTTCGACAGAAATGGATAAATCAAGAATGAGCCTGAACGATTTACATTATATTCATAAAGATTTACATAACCAACCGGGACACCAGATCCAGAATCAGAATATGTTCCACTTTGGCCAACTTGATTGTTTATATAAACGGAACCAGTATAGATGAATAAATCAACTTGAGGATGAGTCTTTAGTTGATTGTAAAATACATCATTTCTACCGAATTTATAAAACGACATAACTGTAACTAAATAGTCGTGTTTTAATAATCAAGTCTTACGCGGATTGTCATCTCGTTAGATGGATCTTTCTTGAGTGGTTCAGAAAGTTTTGCCACTGCCAAAAGTTCATTGTCTGGAGAATATAGACCAACTGTTGTAATATACGACACAGGTGCGTCAAGTTGATTGTTCTTAACACGAATCTTACTACTACTCAAATAAGTTGGGTTTGCACTGTAGTTAAACTCATTATTGTTTGCACGACAGAAGTAAACTGATGAGTTTAGTTCGGTTGTGTTATTGAAACTAACATTGTAAATTCTGTGCCTGATTGCATCACAACTGGCAGAGATCGATGATCCTGTCAACTGGGCGTTCATGTCTGGTCCTGTGGTCGAGCCGGTGTTTGCACCAAGACCCAACATGACCATACTTCCAGATGCTCCAGCACCAGATCTACCATAAGTTTGGAAAATGCCTCCACTCAAAACTGCGACACCAGCTTGATAGAACAGTAGACCAACTTTCGTATCCAATGGCATGGTAGAACCAGAGCCATATAGAACAGAATATTCACCAGTAGGTGAGTTTACCAAGTAACTGGCTGTGGCTTTTGTATCAGTAATGGTGATGAGATCTTGAAACTCAGAGCCAACACTAGCTGAAGCATAAGATGCGCTTGCACCAAGCTTTAAGCTAAACGAACCTTTTTTAATTTCATCTTTTGTCAACAACCTTGAGAAGTTTAAGAAAACACATTCTTTTAGTTTTGTTCCGCCGCTTGTTACATCACCATCTTCGTCAAACTGCAAAATGTTTCCTGATGCGTCGTGGCCTTGCAAGACCGCTGCCATTTGATTATAGATATTAATCTTTTTGGCGTTTTGGACATTTGTTGAGGAAGATAGCGCGGATCCCGTAGAATATCCCAAAGTAACATCAAAAATGTGATTTGCTGAAGAACTCAAATATGGGTAATCATAAACACTCTGGAACATGCCATGTGAGTAGTTTTTAATGTTTGGTTCGCTGCCGAGCGCAATCGTTGCGCCGCCGTATGTTCCAGAGACAATAGCTCCCGTAATCGGAATTGATTCATGAAGGAGTGTTCTTGTGCTCGTTCGGTCGTTGTTTGTTAATGTTTTAAAAATTGTTGCCATCTTTTATTCCTTTATATTAGGTTGGTACTTTTACGAATCGAACTGGAATATCAATTCTGTATCCTGTTGTTGCTCCCGTTACTCTTACAATAGAATCAATGTATTTCACGATTTGTCCAGTTGGGTTTCCAGAGACTCCGACCGCTAAAGTGTTTCCAAGCTGGTCAAATAAATAATCGCTTGTATTTAAATCAATCGATGCGCCGACAGAGAATGACAATGTTGTTCCTCTTGGTCCTGCGATTACTTGGCCGGGGCTGAATCTTTGCGATGAACGTTGAGTGTTTGAGGCTACAAAACTCGTGTCACTAAGAGATAGGAAATATGAAGCGACATTATCATCATCAATAAATGAAACTTGCGCAGTGCTTACTTGGGAACTTGCTCCAAGCGAAGGGCTTACAACACTTCCAAAACGATTGTCCATTTCAATAATGTATTGTGTTTCATTTAAGTCTGCTGGGATTGTAAAGTTAGAAGAGACTTCTTCGGTATCAAGACCTTGATCGATTCTGATGAAGCCACCATCGAGTGATTCACCTCGAATGACGCCATCTTCGTTACCGTAGCCGCCCTCAGCCTCACTCTCTTCTGTTTTAGAGTCAACAGCTACAACAAAACCACCGGTTGAGTATTCTTTATGTGCGCCGCCTTGAGCGTTGATCTTCAACACCGGCAAGTACAAGATATTTGTTCTTGGAATAGAAATAAGTTTACTATTCATTGTCGCTGTGTTATTTGTAAATGATTCTAAGACAGGGGTTTGCATGATTTGCAAATCGTAATATGCACTCCCACTAGCATGATCTTTGTTGTAGAGTTCATAATTGATTTCGTCGTCGCCAAGTGCAAATTTAACGATTCGGAACGAACCATCACCTTTTGCTAAACGAAATCTTCCAGTGTCAGTTAAAACTGCATCAAGAATAATATCTCCACTATTATCTAAAAAACCCATATTTTTCTCCTATTATTACCTAAATAGTTTCAAAATTACTTATTTGTCCCATATTTTTGCCCATTTATATTGTTAACAATCTTTGTTGCTTGGGTTTTTGATATGTTCTGTTGCAAAGTAAACATTGAAATCCATTTTTCTCCCCGTCTTTTTTGACGTTAATCTTATTTTAAACTTTTTAGGCTTTTCATCATTTGACCACACACTCTGATCTTGATCAATAAAGCCGAAAACTGGTTTGTTCGAGTCCGCATTTACCGTAGCTAGAGAAGGAATTTTTTGATTTGTTTCTTGGTCTACAAGCCCACTCTCCACCTCGTTCAAAGCTCCCTGATTAAACGATGGTTTAATCTGGATATATCTCTTGGCTGTTTTTGTTGGAACCCTCAAATCTGGAGGAACTGGTGCTGGGAATGTTTCTATATCCAGCCAAACTGTTCCATTATCATCATTCATCCTTATCTCATAAACTGCTGTTGGGTTTGATGTGTTTCCGTGAACATCAACAGATCTGAACGTATACCAATATTTTTGATTCGGTTTCACATCATCCTTAATGTGTGCCGAAGATGCTTTTAAGCATGGGTTATCAAAGTATATTGAACTATCTGCTAACGCATGAAACTTGAAATCTGTCCATTTAGTTGGTTTCTTGTCAGTTCTCCAGACTTCAAACATCGTTACAGGGTCATCGCTGCTAAACTCAATTGGTGGAGCAGGTGTTTGAGTTCTTGATAGTTTTTGGTTGACCAAGTATTTTCTGAGTAGTTCCTCGTCTTGGTCGGACATAGTAATAAATGGTGCTTTAAATTTGCCAACACTGCCGTTTAGTAGAATAAGCATCTGATCGCTATTAGCTCGATAAGGAACCAAGTTAACATCTGGTGGAACTGGTGGCTTATCAAGAACAATGGCATCAAACTCAAAATGAGGAACTTCCATCAAGACAAGAGAAGGTTCTGATAATACACATATTTCTGCTTTATTATAATCTAAAGCATCTTGTGGTGATTCAGAATAAATCATTGAAGATGGTCCCGCATTTACTTCAGTAAACTGGTTTGAGTTAAAAGTTTGATTAACAAATGTTGCCCAATCTTTTGCCTTGTGTGATTCGGTTTCGCCAGAGTTTGCCGTTGGGGGTGGTGATGACTGTGGGAAAACTGGTTGCTCAAGGCCAGGAATGCCACGATCAAACGCTGAACGATTTGCTGCGGCTGACGGGGATGTTGTTTGTACATTCTGTTCCTCTGAGAATATTTGTGTTTCTCCATCAGAACACAGTGGCATATTGTTTATTTTATACCTATATTTTGTACCTATAACAAACTGATAAGCAAACACATCATATTTGTATTCGACGCCATATAAAACTTGGGTGTCTACGTATTTTACGATATCAATCTCGCTTGAGTTTGGAATCCAAATATTTTGTACTATTTCGCCTGTATTTCGGTTTCTTTTTTGAATCCTATAAAACAGTGTTTCGGAATAAGCTTTTTTACCCTCATATACATCCTTATAGGTTCTGGCTAAGCCTGGTTTGGATTTGCTCGCATGACCTTGACCAATAACCAAATTTTTAATCATGACCTTTAGTGTATCAATGTTGATTGCGCTTGTTGTTGTGCAATTCTCTATTGCTGTTGCTAGCTCATCAAATGTTTCAAGGGTTGGGCTATATAAATAAATCCAATCCTCTCCTCCACCGGGTGAGACTGGAGTTGGATCTTGTAATAGGTCTGCTGCCTGTTTTGTCATCAAAAACTGGCCGATATCCCAGTATCTGTAATAACCGTCAGTTAAGCCTGCAAATGTCGGATCTACATTAGATACTCGATCCATTTTGATCCACCTATTCCATGGGCGCTCTTCATAAACTGGATTAAATAATGGCTGTCCTGGTGTGAATGTTCCTGCTCCTTCATATCTTGAAACAAACAACTCTTTGTTTTCCATAACTTCTTTTATTAGTGTTGTTGTCATGTTAGTTCTCAATAAAGCATCTGCAAATTTTGTATTGCAATCTGTATTGAACTCAACATTGATGTTCATTGGAAACATTTTTTGTTTATCATTGACATCATTCAAGTATGGAACACTTGCGCCAGGGATGATAATATTTTTAAAAGAATTTAAAAACGGAAACTCCACAAAATAATCTAATATTGCTGGGGCATTCGCTGCGGCTGGACTCAATCCAGAATGTCTAAAATCAATAATATCTCTTGTGGAGCTAAAACCAAAGAATCCACCACGAGCAATGGCGGCCTGATCTGGGGTACTTTCATACTCCTGAACTGGTCTTGGGAGAATCGAGCGGATAGCTTTTGACCATTCTTCGTGGTAAGATAATCTATCAAGTTCTCCAATTTTTTCTCCATGCTCATTTGTTATATCGATTAATGTATCTTTTATTCTGCCATCAAGAGTAATATGATTAAAATAAATACCGGAACCTGGGGAATACCATTGTACCATTTGACCTGGTAAACCAGTAACTAATGTTCCTGGATCTCTGACATTCTTGTTCATTTCTGTCAAAAATACATACAAGTTTGGAAGCAGTACCTCTGGTAGTCCTGCTAAGACCCTCTCATAATCTCTAATAAAAAAGTTGTAAACCGATTCGTACTCAAAATATAACCCACTAAGTTGTTTAGCTGCGGCAGTATCGTCCCAACTTAGAGGTTGTTCCATTCCAAAAGCATAATCAGTATAAACAACTTTCTCCATTGGAGATAATCTTCCTGGTTGGGGAGGAGGTGGTTCGGGTGCTAAATATACATCTGGTATTGGCTGGACCATTGTTGGTCTTGGGGGTGGAGTTACTGGTCCAATGTTTGGGTTAATAGCCACACTGCCACCCTGATAATGACCCGAATAAACGGTCCTATCATATGTTGTTGTGGTTGTTAAGGCTCTTATTGATCTGTCATCTATTTGCGAACCATCAGAAGATGATTTTAATTCTGATGTTGACAGTTTGTTTTTAGAAGTATCATTTAAGATTGTCTTAGTCCATATTCTTTTTTTAGCCATTTTTTACTTCCTTGTACCTCTAATATCCGCCCATGCCGCCGCCAAAGCCTCCACCGAAGCCGCCGCCAGTTCCGAAGCCGCTGCCCCTGGATCGTCTGGTTGTCGTAGACTGATTAGATGACTGCTGTGTTCTATTTGAAGTTGGAGCAGCTAATGGGCCAGTTGTGGGTCTGGAAAAGTCTCCTGGTAATCTCGCATTTAACGCTGCTTGTCCTGGATTTTCTGCTGCTATAGAAGTGGCCACAACGTCCATATTTGGTGCGGGTGCAGCAGGAGCGGGCTCAGTTAGAATAACTGGATCCGTTGGGATGATGGTTCCTTGTTCTGGACAAGGCATTGCGTCTTCCATACTTCCAAAAACTGAAGGGTTCGCAGTAAGTTCAATAAGTTCTTTGTGGTGGACATTAAATGGATTGTTTGTCGCAACATCGATTGCACCACCAATATCACCCTGTCTCCAGATTGGATATTCATATTCTTGTGTAGATAAGTCAGTATCAACTCTGACAGACTCAAATGGCAAAATTTGTCCAGGTATTCCTTGGCCAGTGCCATTGAGTGCTTCAGGTTCATATTGCCCTATGTAATCCAAAAGATTCCAAAATTGATCTGTTTTGTACCTTAATAAATCCAATGGTCGTTCAAGATCTCCATAAGGATCTCCAACCCTAAATTCTTCAGGTAGTTGTAAATATGGGTTTGCATCTTGAGGCATTTGTCTAACTAAAGCCTTGCCAGATTCTGGTACGATGCGAAAGTTGCCACGAAGCTCACCAAGTTCGCCAAAAACTCTGGTGTATATCTGATCATTTCTTTGTAAAACCTCTTCCACAATTAAGTTTCTGACATTTCCGGCTTGCGGTACATATTCTTTTGGTGGTGCATACGGTACTCCTGTCGGCGGCGTGGCTGTGCGTTCTCGTGGACCGTATCTTGTGGCAGTTCGTGGATCTCCTGCTCGCTCCGTGGGTGGTGGTGGAACGATAGGTGGTATTCGTGTTGGAGGGGCAACAGCAGATCTTGGTGTGGTTCCTTGGCGCTGTCTATCTCTGCGTTGCTGATCTGATTCTATTCCTGTTGTCGGGTTTCTTCTCTCCTCATCTTGAACAGTGTATGTTTGGCCGACATTTGAACCTTGGGCAGTTTCTGATGTCGTAAACACAGGTCTATCTGCGTTTGCCCTGAATCTTCTTGCTTGGTTGTGGATGGTGTCCCAACTTAAAACTGCCATGATATTAACTACCCTCCAGAATGAAATATTCATCATAAGTAGGCAAATCATAGTTTTCAGCTCTTTCTATTCCCATGATCCTATTTTCGTATGGGACTATGCGACAAAGCAGACTTTTACCAGCATATTCATCATAAGCTTTTTGCGTAAGTTTTTCCCATCTTGGGAGCTTGAGCGAGTATCCGTTCGCAGATTTTTTATATTCTCTTAAGATCTGCACTTCTACGATTTCATAAAACTTGTATCGAAACATATCTACATTGTCCGAATTTACATCTTCTGATAACATTGCAGCCACTTCTTTCCTAACATCTCCTGATTTATCGGGCGGATAATTTCGAGAATTTGATTTTATAAGAAGCTTAACTGGGTTTGGTAACTCTCTCAATGAATCATTGGGATTTATTGTTTTTTTAATCTTATCAAAGTTTTGTTTTACTTTTGAATTTCCATCTGTTAAATTATAATCTTTTACATGATTTGGGGATTTGTTTGAATCTTGGCCTATGAGTTGTTTAAGAATCGGGTTTGCTGCGCGATTGTTTTGCGAAGTTGTGCCCTTGCCTAAATCATTTTCAATATAATTTTTTGTTTTATCAGAGGAATCCGAAACGTCTACTGTTGGATCAAGAGCAGTTGTTGGGCTTGTAGATGGGGCGGACTCAGCTTTGTTTACTATTTGTACCCCAAGATTGTCGCTGATCCATTGAGCTGAAGTGTTTGCGTTTTCGATTTCTGACTTAAGACCAATCTTTTGCGCCACCATCTCTTGCTCTTTTGAGTTAAGTGCTTGATTTGAGTTTGAAAATGGCGGCTCTTTTTTAGAAGACTCTTGCTTTTTTACAACATATGATTGGTAAGATGCAGACTTGGATTTGCTTTTTCGGCCCGCATTGTAGAAAAACGCTGCGGAAGCAACTTTTTTATATTCTTCTTTATTTGATGCCGCCGCCTTGTTGCTATTGGCGACTGTCAAATCAATAGATGGATTGATTCCTATTTTAGTCGGAGTAAAATAGCTCATCATAGAAGTTGCAACAGTGTCTTGTTCGTCATATCCTTCAATACCAACATTTGCAGTTTCAGAATCAAAAAGTTTAGAAACTTCCCTCGAAGTTATTTTTCTAAACATATCTCTGCTAACTTTTTTAAGACCAAAATTATCATCAGTGCCCAATGCCATGAAATCTATTCCAACACCGCTCATATCGGATGCATCACAAATATAAGAAAATTCATTACTAACACTTATGATCGTCATCTTTTTACGCTCTCCACCTTCAACATGACTTTTTCGAGTCGTTGCATTTGTAGTTCCAGTATTTTTATCATCTGGTTTTTGATAAAGATCTATTATTGAGTTTATGTCGCTATTAACTTTTTCCATCATGGATATAACAGAAGATATACCCTCTGGTGAACCACCAACAGGAGAGATAATGTTCATTAATGATCTTATTTTTCTATCAAACTCTAAATCTGATAGTGGATTTGGAGAGTAAAAATTATCAATAGTTATAAATCTATCCAATATTGCCACTAACTCATCACTAACACCATCGCCAGATGATGGATTGGACCATCTAAGGTTTTGCCTAAATGATGGAGAAAAATTGCTTGTTAAAGCATTGAAAGAGCGAGGGACATATTCTCCCCTCTCAAACCCTTTGGAGTACATTGAATTTTTGTCACTCGATACCGGGACGTTTTCTTTCTTTGCTACATTGGGCATATTATTTTGAGTTGAACAATTTCCCTCCAATTCTGGAGATTGGAAGCCTTTTTGCACACGAGGTTTTACATAATCACCGGTACTAGTCAAATGGGCTGCGGCGAAAGGATTTTTTATTGCTGCTGCCGAATTTTGTGCGGAACTATAGTATTCTTTAAGAGTGTTTATATCCTGGCTTAATGTGTTTGCATGAAAATTTATCACCCTATAAGCTGTATCTTGTATATCAATCTCTATGTGATATTTGTAAAAACCATCAGTCTTTTGTGTTATTGCTTTATCTATGCCACTGAAATATCTAACCCCAACATCATTTTGAGCCTCAATAATCATTTCTTCAACGGAAGAGCCATTATCTAATCGTGTTGGTTGAATTGTTAAATCTGAAAGTTTTTGATCTGCTTGAACGATGAGTTCGCTAACTTCATTATCCATAAAGTTATTTTGTCTGGAATCACCATATACAACAGAGCCTTCAAGGTTTAGTGGGTTCAGCTCAGTTTCACCTGATCCGGGTATTCTTCTTCTGTATATTCTAATAGAAGAAATGGGTGGGGGTGATTGCTCCATTATATGCCTGTAAGAGGTTGGTCGTTCATAGAAGTTTCCAAATACAGAATGCTCTGAAAGGATTTTCTTCATATCAACCCCAAAGAAGAATCGATTTGAGCCATCCAAGTCTCTAGCAGAATAAAAATCTGAAAACAAGTTTAACGGGAGCGGTGCCGGGGGGCTCAAATTTACCTGTAGTCCCCCGGTTCTTGGGCGAGGTTGTAAGGTAACTTGTAATCCTTGCGACTGATTGTTTGATTGTTGAGTGACCTGTAGCCCTCTGGATCTATTTGATGTTTGGCTTGACTGCCTGCTAACTTGCTGTCCTGATGGTGCGTTCGTTGGTTGTGACATTCCTGCATAAGACATCGTTGTTCCAGCAGGTATTTGACCCGTAGAGGTTTGTGTTGGTCCACCACCCAAAGTCATTGTTGTTCCAGCAGGTAAATGACCTATTGACGAAATCACTCCACCACCAACTTGTGTAGGTGGATTATTTGCCCTAGAAAGATCTCTCAAGTCTAGTATTTGAGTCATTGGAATCAAATAGTGAACATGTGGACCCTGTGCGCCGATGGCTTCTTGAACTTCTTCTTGAACGACACTATGTTGATGACATATAACATTGCCATCTGCATCAGGTGGAGAACAAGCTTGTTTAGTTTGTGCAGTTCCTTCCAAATACACATGTTTGTGTCCAGCGTTTTCAGAAGTTTGGTAATCATATATTGTGTATTGGCGAACGTTCCCATTTGCAATTATTTCTTGAATACTTTTTGCACTTGTGTATATCCCTGTCTCAGAAATGTTAGTTAGGTTAACTCCTTGATATCTGTAATCAAGGATTAAACTGTTTAAGTCCAATTCAACCCATGCTCGATACTCTAGGTTTTGGGGCCGTAAAAAAGGATATTGGGTTTTATGAGTTATTACATAGTTGTTGTCTTGGCTCCTCATTTGAAATAAATTAAAAGATGGATCAATATCAAAAACAGTTTCAGAAGAAAATCCATCAATAGTTTCAACCAAATGAATTTTGATGTGTTGACGAAATTTATCATTAAGCATTAATGATTTCACACCAGTACACAATAAATCGGTAACATATATAATACACTCGATTTCCAAAGGAGATGGTTGTGAGCCTGGTACTGGTGGATTGAAGCCCGCTGTTGATAGAGCAGAAGCCCCAACTTGACTAACTGTTGTTGCAGAGGTTCCTTCATCCAATATAACTTTATTTACTGTCGCATACGGCAGTATTCGTTCAGAAATGGTTGGGAGTTCAAAGTCAGTATAAAGAGACATTAGCAATCCTCCAGATCTTCTTCTGTAACATCAGATTTGTAATAATCCCTGTTACTGATTTTTTGTTGTTGTTCAAGGTCATCGCAACTTAACATTCTCGAAGAGAATATTCCCTGTGCTTTGTCGGCTGGTTTCAATCTGCATAATGTCTCTTGGCCAATCTCATGATCAACTTTGACATTAAAATAATATTCAACACAGTTCGGAGTTAGTTGTTGAGGTGTTGTATTTTCGGGTTCATCTAATAAAATATTATCTTTTATTTCTTCTCTCTGTTTCATAAAATATAACGGTATTAGATTCTCCTCTGTTGTACCGGCAGTATTTGTGGAGTTGTCATCAATTTCAAATACTTCAATGTCAAAGTTTTCATTTTCAAAAGGAGTGTTCATTTCATCAATCTCTAAAACAATGCAGTCTTCAAAAATTCTCAAATAGTTTCCATCGTTGAAAACTTCAGTGGTATAACTATCTGCAACTGGATTTTCTTGCGGATCTCCTTTTTGAACTTGGGACTTATAAGTTACTGGTGCCATCTCAAGTTGAGGTATGTTAGTTACTTTTCCACCAGAATCAGTCTTATAGTGCTTGGAAGTAAGGATCCTTCCCTGTAACACATCAATATTAAAAGCAGATTTTTTATTTATCCCGAGATCTGATCTTCCAAGTGCCGAGTCTGCACCATGAATCTTTGCCGGTGTTGATTGAACAAAAGGATCAATTTTTGTGACATCTGGTGGCAGTTGTTGATCTGGGAATAAACTAGGAATCATATCATTTGGCCTGTTAGTCGAGTGGGCTTGGACAACCTTGGTTATATCAGTTTCTATGCCGCTAAAAACATATTGTGTTTCAAGTCGCAGATCTTCTTTTATTCTATCTTCAATTTCATTTTGTGGCTCGGTTGCCCAAGAGTTGCCGTCGCGTTTACCTGTACCGTCGTTCTTATTAGGGGCAGCATATTTTCGATCATAAATCACATCATCATCAAAAAATGCATAATGGGATGGGCGAAAATCTCCCTTAGATAAAAGATGTTTTCCATATTGAGTTAGTTTAATGTCAATAACTCTTTCTTTTTTGTTCAAGAACTTCATTGGGATTGTGTCTTAATTCCTTTTATGGTGTCTTCTACAAACTCTGTTTCTGTTTCTATTTCTGCCAATTCTACCAAACTAAAGTAATCATACGGCCAGTTATAACTATATGGCAAATCAACATTTCCAACGTTAAATCTAAAATCAAACTTTGAATCATCAGACGTATCTGCTGTTAGTTTATAATAATCTACATTCGCCTTTCTCTTTACTTTAAAAACCATCCATCTTATGTTGCTTGGCAATTTTTTACCATGATAAAACTCATTTTCTCCAAGCTCATGTTCAAATATATTATTGTCAACACTACTATCAGACATTTTACCATTTTGTGATATTTTAGGCATAAGACCTTGCCAAATATCAGACAAATCTTGCGAATCAAGAGTGTGATTAAATTCAAAAACATAAGCAACAAATGGACTAACTTTCATACCTTGTTTGGAGAAAGTTATAAAATCTAACTCTGGTGGCATTACATATTTATCCAAAGTTTTCAACATGTTTGTCATTGATTCACTTGGGATGTCTGGTTGTTCTGCTTTAGAGTCTAATCTGTTACTTTCTAACCATTTTAAGTAATAGTTAAAGGTTTTTTCATTGATTTTGAACAGGTTCTTATCAAGCACACCTACTGTTTCAGCGAAGCCTGACTTTGGACCGTATTGATGTTCAGTGAATGGTATTGCAACAATCGCTTCTGAGATTATTTTTTCATCAGCTATTTCTCCTACTTTTCTTGCTTTTGGCGATTCAAAACACTTTCTCAATAGCGAATCTTTTCCTTTTGGAAAAGTTCCTTTAAAAGTTTCTTCAATACCAAATGAAATACCATCAGATCCTGTTACCAATTTGCCATACCCACTCCACATTCCTCGGCCCGAACCTTCTTCATATGGTTGATCGGCAAAGTTTAGAACAGGTGTTTCCATTCTTGATGAGATTACCCATCTATTTCTTGAAGAATCAGGGGCGTCAACCACCTCTAATAGATTCCCCTTTTCATCCAAACGAGTTTGTTTTTCTTGGAAAATACCAAAAGGATTAATGGATGCAGTCAATCTCATTTGACATGCCTCTGCGGGCGACAATCTTGGGTTAGAGACTTGTGCATAAGCAATCTGTGAGCCACTATAAAATAAAGAAACATCTGGGAATAACTCTTGGCCCGGTTTGATTGACGCTGTTGCATTCCACTTTCCTTGACTTGTGTAGAAAGTTTCATAGTTTATTCCATATGAGTATTCGGTTGCCGATGCGGTCAAAGTTCCTGTGTTAGCAGTGTTTGTATATTGATAAAGGACATCGCCATTGGTTTCGAGTTTAATCCTCAAGAATCCGCCATCTTGCAAGAGTCCTTTTCGTGATACATAAGGATTATCACCCTCAAACTCCCACACAAAAAGTTGCCCATTGGCCGAGTGTTGAATCGCAAATTCCATCTGCGTGTAATCGCCTGTAGCACTCGTGCTTTGATTAAGACCAGCTATAACATCAGTTCGATTGGTGGCATCTCCGACAGATGGAATATTCCATTCAAAGAACTGACCGGCACCAACGGAACTTGAAAGTTTATCTCTAGCTCCAACATTCCAGCCTCCACCGTGAGCAAATTTAACTAAGTTAAAGTATCTATCACGGCCTCCTGGTCCTTTGGAACCACTACATTCAAATGAGCCATGTGAACTTGTCACTTCCCAATCTACAAAGTTTGATCTTTTGTGTGTCTTGTCAAACATACCAGTTAGTTGATCATTTTTATAATCTATAAACGATTTTTCAAAAACTTTTTGATAACTGAAGCCGCCTTTTTCATCGTCGGCATCGGCAACATATGCAATAGTTAAGCCTGATTTTCCATAAAAATATGGTGGTGTCCATGGTGCATATGCTGGATCTCCATTGTTCTCAGGGAATGAAAAGTGGAAATAAGTATTTTGTGTATCCAGATATGAAGTGCATCCAGCATTATAATATTCATCTCTGCCATCGCCAAACTTAGCAGGGGGTCCAAAATATTGCCCATTATAAGTAATTGGATCTGCATTTGATCTTGTCGCAAATGAATAGTGTTGTTTTCTATACACATCTGTGGATCCACTATTATTGAGAAAGTCATCAATCATAACGATGTTATCATCTTTTTGCAGATAAACATCCATGTAATAAGTTGTACCAGATACCAGACTTACTTCTTCTTGTCTTTTTGAACTAATAGATTTGAGCGAATTGTTTCTCAAAAAGAAGTTTGGTATTTCTGCAAAAAAGTTATTACTAGCCATCTTATACAGTCGATATTCTTCTGAGTTTTGGGCATTCTTGCGATTTGTGGCAGCGATTTCTACATAAGGATGTCTTTTTATGTTGCTTCCACCCCATTGATTATTGTCCCAACCATCATAATAATAGCTCGGATTTAACAATGAAAGGCTACCACTTCCAGGTTTTGGATCTGCTTGAGGTGCTTTTGGTTGTAGTTCTTCATCTGTCGGGGCGGGAAAACCAACATCACCTAAAGGATCTAGTATAGATTCAAAAGGTATTCTAAAGTCTGCCAGTTGATCGATCACATAGTTGTTGATGGCACCAGCAGTTGAGCTTCCAGAATATATATTAACCGAACTAGAGTAGGCCGCCCAATCAACAGCAATACCAGATTTAATTGTATTATACATAATACCTGGTGCATAAAATGGCTGCAACATTGCTTGAACGGCTAGGGCACCGGAGTGTTCAAAAGACGCTTTAACGCCCTCACCTTTTGTCCACCCAATACCATTAATAAATGGCCCAATAGATTGTGAAAACTGTGATGCTAACTGTAAGCTTCTTTGTACTGGGTAGAAACCGTTGTATGGCAATAACTTCTTAACAGCGTTGCATTTTATAGTTACTTTGTTTAGAGTGAGATCTTCCGAGAAGGTTCCAAAATATTTTTGGAATTCGCTGTTGGAATACTCTTTAAAGAACTCTTTGTTAAATCCGCGAGAACCATCAGATTGTGTAACATGGTCTGCACTAGAGGTGATATTAGCTCCCTCTAATGATAAAAATTTATCATTCTTTTTAAGGAAGTTGCCTTCAGAATAATATTTTATGTGGTCGGACATTTTAAATTCTGGAATAATAGAATATGCCTTTGCCACACCTCTTATATCTGAAATATATTCTTCATAACTGTCAAACCATGGTTGTTTGCCAGAATACTCTGATGCTTTCCAAGATAAGCGACCAAGAGAAGAGGTGTTATTGTTCAGCATTTTAGAGCTTTTATGGTAATAGTATGCCGAAGCTGTCGGATAATGTGAAGTTTGATATGCTATGGTGCCTGGTATTGCAGAACCAGAGGAGTTACCAACAAGACCTGCAAGGGTTTGATAGTTCGCAGAATTAAGCTCTCCAAAATCTGTGTAAGTATTGATAGCTTCATCGAGGAACGAACCATCACATGCTTCACTTATCGACGCAGATAGAGATAAAGGCTTCTTCAAAGCTTCTTCAATCATTGAACATTCTATAAATGCTGCTGGTGATTGTCCAAGTCCATATAAGTTTGATGAAAAGCCATCATAAAAACCTTGTGAGTTTGGTAGAGTTGTTTGGAAGTTGTTTGGTGTTGCACCAGTCAACTGGCAAACCTCTGCGGCGTCTTGATTAGAAGATGAGCGGGCGATTTGAGTTGCTACTTCAAACTCTAATCTTCTGTTTCTGTTTTTAGCATTAGACCTCCAGAAAGTTCTTCTTGTCAAAATGTCTCTATCGATACCATTGTCTCCAGTAGAGACAGATGCTGAGTTATTCTCTGTTACTGTTGCGGTTTCTGCGTATTGCAACCTTGATCGATTTTTAGCTAAACCAGTAAAAATTTCTCTAGGATAGACAACTTCGCGATAAGAAAAGCTCTCAAGATCAGCAGATTTTTGAAGACTATTTCGGTCATAAATATTTTTGAGCCTATAGTAGGGCAGATCCATTTGACTCTCAGTTTCATCAATAGCTAAAATTTCTTTAAACCTATTATTTGCAAAAGTTCCTACAACGTTCCCGAAACTGTGCCTGAAGGTTGTTGAAGCGCCCAAGGAGCCACTAGGTTGCACTGTTGTTTCAAGAGGGCGATACCTAAAACTGACAGGTGGCTCAACCAAACTTGCTGTTGGAACATGCTTTCTTAAGTCCAAGTTTGTTCTTGACTTAAATGGTTGTAAGAATTTAACAGTCGTTCCTACCGTCTTAGTTCCATCTCTTGTCTTTTTGGCTGGCATAATACGACTAAACAAACCACCATTGGCATATGCCGAAAGGATGTTGTTCGCCTTTTGGTATCTGGCCACTGGATGTTGGCCAGCTCTGATCTGTCTCCAAGAAGCTTGACCCCATGGGCCTTGGCGATGCGTGATAATACCATTAAAAATCGTCGCACATGAACTACCACCAGCTTCGTCGTCAGCACATGGTGTTGAGCCCAAGAAATCAGCATTCAAGTAGCTCTGGTTGTTGTTAGTGGATGGAAATCCTAATGTTCTTGTGGATGCAGTTAATGGTTCATAAATATTTGAATTTATTCCTACGAAATCATTTGGCAGGAAGTTATTATAAGCACTGTTAACCTCTACAGAACCAGAATAATAACCATATTGGCGATACCCATTTGATACATGGAATGCAGAACCGATTACACTTTGCGAAATAAATGCAGGCATTGACGCACTAACTGAGGTTGAGCCAGTTGGAACAGAAAAGTTTGTTACATATCCATATGTATCGAGATGCGAAGATGAGATTGAGGCTGTTATCCAAGCATATTGATTTGCACTTCTTGGTATTGGATGTTGAATGTACCAGTTATCATAGTTGATCGTTCCACTCTTTGTACCTTCATAATCATTATCATACTTTCTACTTAGTGCGCCGATTCTTCGTGGGTTTCTGTTTATCTTGTGGTATGCAGCAATTGTGTTATAATTGTTTGCATTGGTTGTGTGCTGTGCTTCAGTTGTACCATCACCAACGGCACCGGTTGGATCAATACCAAACTGACCGGCATGTTCTATTTGCCAATCATGTAAAGCGTTTCTTACAATTAGGTTTCTATTATTTAACCCATTATATACCGAAAACTCTTCTGCATACAAATCTAAAGATCCGCGAGACATTGTGTCTAAACCACCGGGCGAACTGAATCTTTGAACAACTACTGATTTACCAGAACCAGTTAAATCAAATCTTGGTAAAGCAAAATCTACAGCACCAGAAATATTTGTTGAAGACGCTGTTGTGGGAGAAAAGCCCTCATTCTTGGTGAAGAATCTGTTGTTTTGTGTTCTACCAAAAGTCAACATGATTTCATAATCATTTTGGTAGTTTCCAACATTTGCAGATGATGTTCCCCATTTAATATTTCTAATATTTACTGGGCGTTTTGCATGTTCTTCTCTAAAATATTGTGCTCGTGGTTGGACTGATGACCTAGCAGAGAAGTTTAAGTAAGGATCTCCTCCAAATGTAACGTTCCAGGCTTCGGCTCTTGTAAGTGTTGTATCTGTAGAAGCAGTATTGATATTTGCATGTCTTACTTGGCGACCACCAACATGTCTTTCTGTAAATGGGCCTTGCATTGGGATCTCACCCTTATCATATGAATCATCGTGATAGTTTGTGATTCTTGCATACTCAACATGTTTAACAAATGGGGCTGGTGTTGTTCCACTAATAAATCCTTGTTCAACATTGTTTTTGAAGTCTGTTGCTGATGCACTGTAGAGGCTAAATCTTGCCAAAAGAGCACCCTTAGCTTTTACATAAGAGTTTGGATCATTTGTTTTGACTTGGCTATTTTCTAAAGTAAAGTCAACTCTCGACTTTTCATTTGGATTGCCCACATCGTGACAGATCGGATGAAACTTGATAGAACCAGAGCCACCCGTTGAAAGCTTATTATCGGTGTCAAAAACAGAGTTAAGAGCTGTCTGAAAATAATCTACAACTTTCTCACCATCATAGTTCGACCCGCCACGAATAGTCTTGTCATATTTTGTATCAATAACAACAGGTGCATTAAAGAACCTTCGATTAAAGGCGCTTAGGGTAGCAGAGTGTATAAGTTGTCTATCTGCATCTACCGCTGCGTCACCCGATGAAATATAATCTTTTCTCTCTGCTTTATGTTTCCACCAAAAACAATGTTTGTTTTGAGATGGTGGGGATTCTGGTAAAGTTGGTGATCCTTCTTGGTACGGATATTTTTGACGACCAGCACCCAAAAGTTGTGATTTGATGGTATTGCCTTTAAATTCAATCGTTGGGTATTTTGTCCAATATTTGTTTCTTTCTAGAACATGGCTCTCGACCATGGTCAAAAGATTTGTTGAAAAATCAGCAGATGCAGGGAACATCTGAACCAACATTTTTGAAATAGAATTATCAGCCCACTTATAATAGTCCACAAACTTATCAAAATCAATTGTATCGTTTTGGATTCTTGAGAAATAAATCTCTCTTAACTTCTCAAGTTGCTTATATTCCATCCTATATCGATTTACTGGTTCACCAATCAGGTTATTAAAATCTTTAATAGTAGAAAATACTTTAAGAATCTCATCTGATAAGATTGCATAAAGACTTTTTTCTGCTGCGAAAAAGAATGATATTGGTCGCGACTCTCTAGTAAACAAACTATCATCGTTTGAACTAACAAGTTTGACCATATCATTGCTGTTCAACACATCTGGCTTTAACTTTTTCGCAATATTTACGTACTCTCTGCTGATAGAACCTGTGTCTGAAACGGGGAAGCTGTATCCGCGACCTGGGTGTCTGATATCTGCAATTGGAGCTAACCAGCCATAATTTAGTTGACCGGTTGAGGAGGCTAGTGTTGATGAGCCAGAGGTTGCATCTTCTACGAAAAACTGACCGTCAGCATTTGAACCGGTTGTGGTATCAAATGTCCAATGAAGTGCAAGAGTTTCCATTTGGGGGATCTGTTTAACATTTCTTGCAAACCCATTAGAGTCTGGTGCGGAACCAGATTGAGAAGTGTAAGCATTCCTAAGTGGGTTATCAACACCAAAACTTGAAGGATCTGTTGCGTGTGATTTTATTGAGGTATCAGATAAGTAATCAGCCCACACACGCAATGATGAGACTTTGACATCTGAATATTCTCTTAATGTTCCCGTAAAGTTTGTTCGGTGAGCACCGACAAAAAATCTTTTCGAGCCTGTCATAAAGAACTTTGCAGAACCACTGTCTAAGGTTCCAGTGACAGAAAAAGAGTTTTGAATAGTATCTTGAATGGCATTATAGCCAGTAAAAATAACATCGTAGTTAGAGCCACTCACGCTTCCTGTGACAACATCACTTCCACTAAGCGCATTAGCATAGGGATATGTGGTTGGTTTTATTCTAACATTTAAATTCCATCTAGTATTATCATAAACATGATTAAATAAACTACTAGTCAAGGTAGGTAATGGATATGGTGCTGTTCCTGTAAGTTGGAAGAACACAGAGGTAGAGCCAGATTGGGGCCTGATGGCTTGGACCTGGAAGTTTGATAAGTCGGGTCCGAGCGAGGCGTCTTCCCAACCAAAATCATTTGGAGAAGCTACATCAACAGTATGAGCACCAAAAAGGGAGCTTGTCAAAAAGTTTGTTTGGTAATACTCCGTTGAGCTTCTTTCAATTTTCTTAGGAAAAATGACTTCAGCTTGATATGTGTTACCACGAAAGCGCATCTCTGACGATGAAGACACATAAGATCTTGTGTTTGTCGCATCGCCGCTGGCTGTTTGCTGAACCACTGTTGAATCAACTTTGTTTTCTGTACTAAAATTAGCGTACCTTTTTCTTACTATGGAAGATTCAAAGTTGTTTCTTATTAAGTGTGTTGTGTTATTTCCATAAAGATTTAACTTTATAAGATTCTCGTCAACACCATAACAGCGAATAAGGTTTCTGAAAGATTGTTCTGTACCTTTTGATTTTAGTATCAAAGGAAGGTTGTTATAAATGTTTTGATATACTCTGTTTTTTATTTCATCAAGTTTGGTGGAAAAATTTATTAAGTCATCTCTCTTTCCAAACGCTTCAAGCACAGAAGCATCAGAAAACAGTTCAGACATGTCTATTCCCATAGATTCAACTAATCTATTTGTGAATGGAAACGGCTTAAAGCTTCCACTAATATAATCTGCATCCTTTAATCTTGGCAAGAAATCAATTTGAAGTTGTAGTGTATCAAAATAACTTCCGATTATTTGTGTTAGTTTTAATAAAGTATCTCTATCATTTTCAAGATCATCTTCTTGGATCCAGCCTGGTAGTGTATGAAAGATAGATGAGTTGTTTGTTCTATCGTAAAATTCACCCTCTGCTTCCTTGATAGCCAGAGAACTTGAAACTAGTGGATGAGTGGAATATAAAATCGGGTCTTTAAACTCTGTTAAGGATGCACTACTCTCAATAATCGCTGAAGAAGTTGAACGGACCCCTACCTGGTATCCTGTCCAATCACCATTAGAAACCCTTCCAGAATAATCTAGGATGATCGCATCTGTAGTGTCTGTGCTAGAAGTGTTAAACACACCTTCGTTAAACTTGTAATAAACACCTAAATCAACTGGGTTTCCTGGGCTATATTTATTTGAGCCTGTTCCAACTGTGTTGTAATCTGTGTTTGTGCCGCCGCCGATTTGAGTAAACCAATATTTACCTATTTCATTTCCATCACGCTCTGTTTTCCAAAATCTAAGCTCATCAAGAGAAGCGGACAATGAACCAGAGAATTGTGCGCCTGCTGTACCAGAAACATGAGCAACGAGGGAGCCGATCTGACCAATCATTGATCCAGTTATCAGATTGATGGTTGAACCTGTCAGGACTGTATTTTCTAAGGCCCCATTTCGATATAGCTTACACTCCATCGCACTGCCAGAGTTGGCAAGACTGATCGCATAATGATTCCAGCCACCGACGAGTGAGGTACTTGAGCTGATCTCAACATTTGTATGGTTTAAGAAAGAACCGGAAAGTCTTGCAGCAGAAAGACCATCAGTACCAGAAAGCATTGTTACATTAAAGTATTGACCAACGGAGTCTCCGGTGTCCGATCCAGTAATCTCCACTCTAAATCGACCATAATCACTGTTACCAAAAGATGCACTGTTCCATACATCAAAAATAACTTGCTTTCTAGATTCTTCAAATTGGTCGTAATCAAAGGCAGATCTGGACAGCCAAAACTCCAAGGTGATACCTTTCGTTCCATCAATCTCTAAGTTTGATTCTTGTCTTGTGTCTGCGTCATAAACATTTGATGCAGTAAAGTTGAGGGCCATTGTGCCTGAACCATTGTAGTTTTCTGCACGATGTGGACCTCCTTTAAAAAAGATACCTTCTATATTGGTTGATGCATCATAGTTGTTGGCTGAACCTGTGGCTGAAGTAATGGTTCCAACATTTTTACCTAATTTGATATAACCTGTTGTTCTTGGATAAATATTTTCAAAAATATATTTGTCTAAATAAGTTCCGCTTAACTCCCACTGAACTCTTTCTTTGAGTGAGCCATCGTAAGGATATTCGTTGTAGACATAAGAATATGCATTTTTGTAATATTCTTTCGCAGAACCATAGACACAAAAGTTCGATGCTGTTAGAAAATCTATATGAGGAACAAATTTTGATTGATTCTCTGATTCTACCTTAATATATTCGGCAGACTCAACTTTTCGTCCAGCAGAGTTTAAGCTCGCAGAGGCGACGATTTTTGAGGAAAAAGAGTTTTTAAACAGATCTTTTGTATTGGCCATAACTTACTATTCTACTTTATACGTTAGGTATCATTTTTTCTACTCTAAATTTAAAATCTTCAGTTTGTTCTCGATAACTCCCGTTTAAGTAATAGCAAAACTTTATGCCATAAGCATATCCCGGTTCTAATAAGCCCATATCTAAATCAAAATAACTCCCAGAAACATCGTATGAAAGTTTTGTATGATTTGCACTTCCGGTTCCGTAACTAATAACATCATGATTATCAACAACTCTGTAAATTCTAAAATAAGCATCCTCAACAATTGATGTCTCAATATCAGTTGATGCTATTGTATAAATAGTAGGATTCCAGTTTCTTAAGCGCGTAAACAATCTAAAGCGAGCGAGTTCTTGGTAGTGATATTGCTCTCTTAGGTTTGAAATAGTTGTTACATAATCAGGCATTGAGAAGTGGGCTGAAGTGTTAAAATCATCTGGCTTGATAGATCCAGTGTGATAATATACTAAATTTGTGTCATTGGCTTCTCCATCAGATGCAGTCCACCATCGATCATAAACGATGTCACTGCCTGTTGCTATAGCCATAGAAGCAGAGTAAATCCCTGTTGAAACCTTTCCTCCGGTTATTGGTTGATATATACTGTCAACATATGGCCAGGTCTGGACTCTTGAACTTCCATCCCCATCAGAAGCGGAAGTATGAACAGTAACATATATTGAACCAGAAACATCACCGGATGGGTGGGCCAAATCTTTGAGTTGACCCCTCACATAGTTGTAAAGATAGATTGTGTTTAAGTTGTCTGCTGCGCTCAAGTTTGAGCTAGAAACAACAAATGTTCCTCGATGATCTTTTCGAGAGGAATCCCATCTTGCTTCAATACAGGGTCGCTTAAAGAAGTATTCACTTGTTCTTGAGGAAAATCTTTTTGTATAATAAGATCTTACAGAGCTACTTTCTTGACTTGCCGTTAAATATACTATAACTCCATAGTTGGTATATCCTGGAGTTCCGGCTGGGTTATTCTGGCTTGTGCCCAAAACCCATTGTTCTACTAAGCCTGTTATATCAACACTAAGATCTTCAACACCAGTCTCAAATGATGCAGAATAGTTAAACTCATTGTATCTTGTGACTGGTGATCCATTCCAAGAGGCACTTAGAATACTGCCGCCAGGAGAGGAAACATCCGTGCCATCCTCATCTTTGACAACCCAGTTTGTACTAGCTGCTGCGTTTGCCCAGTTAGAGCCAGTGCCATCATAAGTTAAGTCTTTGTAGTTGTCCAGATCAACGCCGGAACCTTCTTCCCAAGATTGTGAAAGAGGGGCCACCACCAATGTAAAGTTCCTTGGGAGTGTTTGATCGTGTCTGACGTTATAAAGGTTTAAAAAGAAATTAACGCTTCCGCTTTTTGGGATATCTCCGTTTGTTCGATCCTGTTGAATGCTAGACCCTGTTGTGTCACTTGTTAATATTGGAAACTTGAAAATAGTTCTTGACTTCTCAACAGAAGCACTATTTTGTTGTCCAAATATTGAAAAAATCTCAACACTATCTGCTGCACCAGCATTGCTGCCGGTTGCTCGGGTGGCCAAATCGGGCTCATATGCATTTGTTATTGTATTATCGTCAACTGCTATGTATCTTTTAATAGTCATTATTTAACATCCCCTCGAATATCTGATGCTGGAAACTTGAGTTCCATGATAACATTATCAGGAACGGTAATAAAACGACCATCAGGTGAGGTCGCCCTATCAATGTTAAACCTGGTTTCTGCATAGTTCAGACCAGTTTTTGACGTTATTTTAACACTTACCGTGTCTACAACACCATCAACTTGGTTCAGTTCATTATAGATATCTGTTATAAAAAATGGTTCTCCAATTTCAAGTTTGTTTTCGTAGAATGCTGTCAAAGCTTCAATCGCTCTGTTTAAGATAACAAACTTGTTTGTTTCTAAGTCGCCAACTATAACAAAGTCTACACCAAAGTTGACAATCTTTGCATCAATAATATCCACAGTATCATTTATCATTCTACCTTGATTTAGCCAGGTTTTGACATTTTGTTTTATGGTTGAGTTTGGTGCTTCCAAGTTGCCATCTGAAGATTCTCCAATCACATAAATGTTCAGGTTCCTCTTAAATGAGTCTGGATCTCTTATGATATTTGCTCTTTTAATGCCACCAAACTCTGGAGGCATCGCATATATTAGGCTTCTGTAATCTTGTTCTGTTACAGCTCTTCTTTGAGAAGAAAAACTATCATTTATTCTTATCCTCAACTCATCTATCGATGGCAAAGTAACATCACCATTTATTGGTTTCTCATTATTAACCTCTAAAGAATTTACGATTTCAGATATCTTTGTTGTGCTCAGTTCCATAATATTATTGAAGTCAATGATTGGATTAGTTATGGTTGATAAAGAGTTTACAGGAGCATTAACATTGCCAAATACATTAGTTCTATACACAACTGTTATATTTGTATTTGCGGGAGCCACACCTAAAGTTGGGGTTCCCAAAAGATTTGTTGGGTCAAACGACAAAGAAGAAATATATTCTCTTCCATGAAAGTTGACAATTGTTTTACTTGGGTCTGTTATAGAGTCAGTATTGGTGGCATTCTCTTTTGCTCCACCAAATTGTATTATTGTTGAGTCTTCTAGTTGTTCAACAGTATATCTTCTTGGAACTATTACAGGTTTCAACACAGATGGCGTCTTTGCTCGATTCGAATCATAGTTCTTAACAGGGGCATATACTACGTCTTGTGATAGATAGTCTACCCTAAAATATTCATTACCCTCTGAATCCGTTATCGAAATGATTTCTGAAATGTTTTCTCCAGAAAGCTCAATCTTTCTAAACTCTTCAAATGATCCTATGGCAAGAACTTCTTGTGAAAGTTCGCCAGAAATAACTTGCCCAGTTGCACGGACTGCATAATGTGTTGGTAGGCCGGTCGAAGAATTTACTTTTGCAACAACAACTTCGTTGCTTGGATCAGACAGGCTAACATCTTCGTTTAATATGAACCCTATACCACTTGAAGATTGCAACTCTGTCCCTCGCCTAATATAACCTAAGTAGGCAGAATCTGGACCCAAACCAGTTGATGCGGCTGGGATTATGGCATAAAAAGATGCCATGCCAAAAGAGGAGGGACTACCTTTAAACTGATATCCTAGTTGTCGGCCAAGGCGTAATACATTATCATATTCAATCGCAGTATCGAGGAAGCTTTCGTTTGCACTGTAATCTAAATAAAAGGACAAAATGTCACCGATATATGACACCGTGTCAAGCATGAGAGAGCCAAAGCCAGCTTCATTGAAGTCTTGAAATGTATTTGGATAATACCTTTTTGCATACTCAATCAGATCATTTTTGATTGAATTAAAATCTCTTGATGTATAATTTATGGCTGGATATTGCTTCTTAACTGTCACTTGTTTTCCTCTTAATACTTAATTAGTAATTTATGGACTTATTTCTAAAATGTCTACAGTATTTAAAGAAGGTATTGCATACCTTATTTGAATATTGATAGAATTGTCATATTGTACCTCTTCATTGAAGCTTGGAAAAATATTAACTTCAACAAGTTCAATAAATGGCATATATTTACCAACTTGTTGAGCAATCCTTGATCTTATATTACTTCTAACCTGCGCTGTATCGTTTTCAAATAAATAGTTTCTAAGACCTACGCCAAAGTCTGGAATCATCATTCGCTCGCCTGGAGCTGTGAGAACTAAATTTTTTAAGTTCTGTTGGATTAGTCCCTTGTATCCTTTAATAAGTTTATATGCACCATCAACATTGTCTACATTTAATGGTAATTTTGGTGTTAAACCGGCCATATTACTCCTCCTCCTCAGTGTCTACATTCTCTACATAGGCACTAGTATCAATTGGTTCCAAATTACAATCCTCTGCCTTGGTATAATCTCGCCCACCAGCTTCTTTTTGGGCACAGCGGCGGCTCTCAGCAACGTCGCCATTTCCTTGGTTTTCAATCCAATCATAAATACCCAAAGAAAAGTCATATACCCAACCAAGAGGAAATGTTGGTGGAATCCATGTTGCTCCA